>BNJS01000709.1_pt1 | contig 93473 bp, 118 predicted proteins | sample 8540461 | NCBI WGS metagenome assembly BNJS01 (sample SAMD00202454, study PRJDB9452) | human saliva metagenome | isolation source: human saliva | place: Japan | reverse complement strand
TCTGTGTATAGTTGGTTGCCCCGTGTTAGATAGAGTAAATCTTCTAAGTGCTGTCCATCAGTTGGAGGAGCGCCATGTCGTGTTGGGGCTCCAACGCGACGTGGCTGTGGTCAGGAACTCGGTTTTCGGGCAGAAAAGTGGTCAAAAGTGGGCGCCACGTCGCATTGGGAGGGTGCGATGTCGTGTTGGTGCTCCAACGCGACGTGGCTGCGGGCACCCGACCCATTTGCCACGTAAAAAGATAGGGCGCCTTTCCAAACTTGTGTTATAATGAAGGTGTAAACAATTTTCAAGGGGGCATTAGGATGAATCCAACCTTAAGTTATCTGCAAGAACTTCTAGCTATCGCGTCACCAACGGGCTACACGCGTGGCGTTCAGGACTATTTGGTATCGACTCTGGAAAAAATGGGCTACCAACCGGTGCGCACTTCCAAAGGTCTAGTACATGTGACGGTGCCGGGCCAGGACGATGACCACCACCGCATTGTGACGGCTCACGTTGACACCTTGGGGGCCATGGTGCGCGCGGTCAAAGGCGACGGCCGGCTCAAGCTGGACAAGGTGGGTGGCTTTCCTTGGAACATGATTGAAGGGGAGAACTGTACCGTCCATGTTGCGGCCACCGGCAAAACTGTATCTGGGACTATTCTCATTCACCAGACTTCGACCCACGTCTACCGTGATGCGGGGACGGCTGAGCGGACTCAAGACAACATGGAAGTCCGCTTAGATGCCAAGGTTACCAACGAGGAAGAAACCCGCGCCCTAGGTATTGAAGTGGGCGACTTTGTCTCCTTCGACCCACGCACCACCATCACCGACACAGGCTTCATCAAGTCGCGCTTCCTCGATGACAAGGTGTCTGCTGCCATCCTGCTCAACTTGTTGCGCCGTTACAAGGAAGAGGGCATCACCCTGCCGGTGACGACCCAATTTGCCTTCTCGGTCTTCGAGGAAGTGGGGCACGGAGCTAACTCTAGCCTGTCTGACAAAGCGGTGGAGTATCTGGCGGTTGACATGGGCGCCATGGGTGACGACCAGCAGACCGACGAGTATACCGTCTCTATCTGTGTCAAGGATGCCAGCGGTCCTTACCACTATGAATTCCGCCAACACCTGGTGGAGCTGGCTAAGGCCAAGGACATTCCTTACAAATTAGACATCTACCCATTCTATGGATCCGACGCTTCGGCTGCTATGTCAGCGGGTGCCGAAGTCAAGCACGCCCTCTGTGGGGCCGGCATCGAGTCCAGCCATTCCTATGAGCGGACCCATGTGGACTCTGTGGAGGCAACCGAGCGCTTGGTGGATGCCTATCTCTTGAGTGACTTAGTCAAGTAAGGCCGAGAAAGGAGCATATCATGACCCTTAGTTTAAGAGAGATTACTGGCGATAATTATTTTCAGGTGCTAGAGCTCAAGATTTCTCCAGAGCAAGAGGCGGCCAAATTTGTGTCTCCGGTCGTCCGATCCTTGGCAGATGCTTGGTACTACCGTGAAGAAGGCATTACCTATCCCAAAGCCATTTATGCCAAGGAAGACCTAGTTGGCTTCATCATGTATGACTTGGATCCAGAGGAGCAGCAAGTCTTTATTTGGCGCTTCCTAATTGACCAAGCCTTCCAAGGCAGAGGCTACGGCCGACAAACCATTGAAGCAGTAGTTGAAATGGCCAAGCAGCAAACCCAGATGACCAAGGTAGTGGCCGATTACGTGGACGGTAACGAGCCTATGAAGAAGATTTTGCTAGGTCTAGGCTTTGAAGAGACCGGCTTTGACCCAGACATCAATGAACACATTATGGTCTATCAGTTATAAGAAGAAAAGGTCCCCTTATGATGAGATAAGGGGGCCTTTTGCTATAAATGACTATATATGTGTCTAAATTTATGGTATAATATAGCCATTCAAGGAGGTGGCGTTGATGAAAATTATTCCCATGCGCGATTTAAAAAACACAGTGGCAGTTGAAGCGTATTGCCAAGAGGAACAAGGCCCAGTCTTCGTAACTAAGAATGGCTACGGGCGACTAGTTGTCATGGACATTGAATACTATGAGAAGACCCTCCGCCAAATGGAAGAAGCAAAATTTCTATTTCAAGGGCTGGAAGATATTCGAGAGCAGCGTCTAAGAGACGGGGAGTCCCTTATCGCGGATATGAGGGAGCGTTATGACCTATAGTTATGAGTTCACTCAGAAGGCAGAAGAAGATTTAGAAGTGATTCTGGACTATCTGACCAAGGAACTTAAGAATCAGCAAGCTGCTAAAAAGTTTCTTGATGCACTCCATGAGTGTTTGAAAAACTTGCTAGTTTTCCCAGAAAGCGGGGAGCGGGTGCGCAATCCCTATTTGCCAGCTATAGGCATTCGACGGAAAATCATTGGTCACTATATTGTCTACTATGCGCCATACCCCAAAGAACAAAAAGCTGCGGATTATCCGCCTAGGGACATGGTCTTCAGGATCAAGCCCATTTGTTTATGGACCTTAAGTCGCATTAAACCAAGCAAACGCCATGGCTGGGTAATCATACCGAGCCATGGCGTTTTGTATTCTAATCTTCCATATCAAACAGCAACTTATACTTATCCAAGATGAGTTTCAATTCTTCTTGGGATAGTCTTTCCTCTACCTTAGCGACACCTCGCGCCGCCAAGTCTAGGGCGATGGTCTGGTCTAGCATGACCTTGCCCTGAATGGTGCGGGTGCTAGTCAGCTCATGATAGGTGGGAAAGTTGCGACTAGTGGTGGTGATGGGGGCCACGATGGTCAAGCCACTGAATTTAGTCAGGAGGCTATGGCTTAGAGCGAGAGCCGGGCGACGATGCTTCTGCTCGTGTCCCTTGCTGGGGTTGAAGTCAACGTAGAAAATATCGCCTTGTCTGATTACCATTCTAGTTCCTGACCTTTCGCCTGACCCCAATCAAGTTCGCCATCTCGAACGCCGTCTTGATCCCATTCAGCAAACAACTCATGGATGGTGGAAGCTTGCTTTTGCTCAGGACTTAGGCGAATGCTGTTATCCTCGACAGAGATCAGAAGGGTTTGATTGTCCAATAGATTTAACTTTTTGAGAATGGCAGCAGGTAGGCGGACGGCCTTAGAATTACCCCATTGGGATAGTGTGGTCCGGTATTGTGTTTGTGACTCCATAAAATCACCTCTCTTAATGTATATACTAAGTATATACTTGTGTGGAGTGTCAGTCAAGTCTCCTCCAAGTTGAAATTTCCTTACAATCCGATTATAATTAACTTGTAAAGGGTTACAGATAACCCTGCGCATTCGCATCGCAACTTATGCAAGATTATGTCAGACCAGGAAAGGAGGTAGCCAGGCCAGGAAGGGCCGCGAGTCCCTGGGAAGAAGGGACCAAAGGAGTGAGTCAGGAGGATTCCGATGCGAGACTTCTGAAGCACCTAACAATCAAAGGAGGTCTTTGTACCATGTTTAAGTTGTTACAAAAAATCGGGAAAGCCTTTATGCTGCCGATTGCCATTCTGCCGGCAGCCGGGCTATTGCTGGGGATTGGGGGCGCCTTGTCTAATCCGACCACGGTGGCGACCTATCCCCTATTGAATAATCCAAGCCTACAAGCTATTTTCCAAGTCATGAGTTCGGCCGGCGAAATTGTCTTCGCCAACCTGTCCCTCCTGCTCTGTGTGGGCCTCTGTATCGGCCTTGCCAAGCGCGACAAGGGGACGGCAGCCCTAGCTGGGGTGACCGGTTACCTGGTCATGAAAGCCACCATCGGTGCCTTAGTCAAACTCTACATGGCGGAGGGTTCTGCCATCGACACCGGGGTGATTGGCGCCATTGCGGTCGGTGCCTGTGCAGTTTGGCTCCATAATCGCTATCATAATATTCAACTGCCACAGGTCTTGGGCTTCTTCGGGGGCTCCCGCTTCGTGCCTATCGTGACATCCTTTGCCTCAATCTTCTTAGGGGGACGTCTTCTTCCTAATCTGGCCACCATTCCAACAATGGTTAGTGTCAACAGGGGACTACATTTCCCAAGCAGGTCCGCTGGGGACCTTCCTCTACGGCTTCCTCATGCGTCTCTGCGGGGCAGTCGGCTTGCACCACATGATCTACCCAATGTTCTGGTACACTGAATTGGGCGGGGTGGCTCAAGTTGCGGGTCAAACCGTAGCCGGGGCGCAAAAAATCTTCTTCGCCCAATTGGCAGATCCAAACCACACTGGTCTCTTCACCGAAGGAACTCGCTTCTTCGCTGGGCGCTTCTCAACTATGATGTTCGGTTTGCCAGCTGCCTGCTTGGCCATGTACCACTTGGTGCCAAAAGACCGTCGTAAGAAATACGCAGGTCTCTTCTTCGGGGTTGCCTTGACCAGCTTTATCACCGGGATTACGGAACCAATCGAGTATATGTTCCTCTTCGTGAGTCCTTTCCTCTATGTGATTCACTCCTTCCTGGATGGGGTCAGCTTCTTCATCGCCGACATCCTCAACATCTCCATCGGGAACACCTTCTCTGGTGGGGTCATCGACTTCTCCCTCTTCGGGATCCTGCAAGGGAATGACAAGACCAACTGGCTCTTACAAATTCCATTTGGCTTAATCTGGGCCGGCCTCTACTATGTGGTCTTCCGCTGGTTCATCACCAAATTCAATGTGCCAACTCAGGTCGTCTGGAAGAGGACTTGGACGAGGATGCCAAGCCAGTGGTCGATACCAAGGACAGCCTCAAGCAAGATTCAGTGAGAATCATTGAAGCCCTAGGTGGTCCTGAAAATATTGAAGAAGTCGACGCCTGCATCACCCGCTTGCGTGTATCAGTCAAAGATTCAGGCAAGGTCGACAAACCAACCCTCAAGGCCATCGGCGCCGTCGATGTCTTGGAAGTCCAAGGCGGCATCCAAGCAGTCTACGGGGCTAAGGCTATTCTCTACAAGAACAACATCAACGAGATTCTGGGTGTGGATGACTAAGGAAATTTATCAAATTAGTAAGGCCAGCTATTTAGATAGTTGGCCTTAATCTTATTCTCCTTATCTATTGACCTAGTCCTGTACAAGTGGTAGGGTAAGCATGTGATCAAAAGTGGAGGAGGCTAAGTGATGAGATTTTGGCGAGGTCTAAGAAAACTATTAGTTTATGTGCTTTTAGCCTTAGTGCTAGTTACATTAGGTGTCTATCTTAATCATCGTCTTGCCCTATCTAGAGAGGCTAATGATTTATCGCCGATTGGTAATCGAGTTGAGGTTGAGGGTAAGCAGTTAAATGTCTATGTGACTGGTTCGGGTAGCAAGACACTGGTTTTGTTAGCTGGAGGGGGCACAACATCGCCTATTTTGGACTTTAAGGCGCTGACGACGCAATTAGCTCCGGATTATCGCATTGTCATAGTCGAGCGACTCGGTTATGGCTTTAGTGATGATGGGGATAGCCCTAGAGATTTAGAAACCGTGAATAGACAGACACGTCAAGCACTAGAAGCGTCTGGTATTCAAGGTCCTTATGTTCTAGTGGCTCATTCCATGGCTGGCTTAGAGGCTCTCTACTGGGCCCAGGAGCATCCATCAGAAATTTCGGCTATTGTTGGCCTCGATATGGCCATGCCACAAAGCTATGACAAAGTAAAGGTCCCAACTATTGTAGTTAAGGTTGGGCAAATGTTACTTGAGCTAGGCTATGGGCGTTTTCTTTATCCTGCAGAGAAGGCAGCTCCTGCCCTTGAATCAGGCCATCTGACGCAAGCAGAAATAGCTAATTACAAGGCGCTCTTTTATAAGCAGGCCTTGACGACCGCTATTGGCAATGAACTTGAAATGTCAGCAAAGCAATGCTAAGCAAGTTTTAGACAAAGCCTCTGCCAAGCGTCCCTATTTTACTCTATGTGTCTAATGCAAGTGGGACCAGCTTCTCTAGTGAGGCTTGGTACCAAATGGCGCAAGATAGCTTTGGGCAAGTGCCTAATGCGACCATTAAACGCTTGGATGTGGGGCATTATGTGCATGATTATGCGCCCGAAGAAATTGCAGCAGGAATAGACGAATTTTTGAAGGCTAACAACTAAGTTGTCACTAGCTTCTATAAGTCTCAAAACATGGTTCTATTGATTAGGAGGTTGTCATGAGCAATAAAGACTACTACCATAAAGATATACTTGGTCATTCAGACCAGCCAAATCAGCAAGCGTCTCAGGATTTAAGGCGAAAAGGCAAGTCACTCACCGCCCAAGCAATCGATGAAAGTAGACGTATTGCGCATGATCCATCAGTAGCAAGCTACTCCACAATCGAATCCTTGAGAGAAGCCTTAGACCAATAAAAATTTCATATAGCCTAGTTGCACAAATACTTAAACCCAAGACACCCCCTCGGGTGTCTTTCTTTATGCCGGCTTGAGAATTTGTTATAATAAGGAAGCAAAATAGGCTGGCTGACACCTAGTTTAACACCCCAACAAACCCCAGCCAGCGCGACAAGGAGGTCCGGCTTATGCAATGGACAGAGCTTTTATCTACTGCCCGTCTATCGGGTAGCGCGACCCAGCATCGTAATGAATTTGATGATGACTACAAACGAATTGTGACCAGTCCGTCTTTCCGGCGGCTGCAGGACAAGACCCAGGTCTTTCCCTTGGAACGCATGGATTTTATTCATACGCGCCTGACCCATTCCCTGGAGGTGGCCATGATTGGCCGGACTCTGGTTTCGGAGATTGCCCTTAGCCTGGCCGATCAACTGGAAGGCGTGGCCGATTCAGAGCTGGCCGTCAGCCAGCAGGAATTTATTGTCCGTCAGGCTGACATCGCCCGTATTGTCGAGTGCGCTAGTCTCCTGCACGATATCGGCAATCCGCCTTATGGTCACTTTGGCGAGGATATTATCCGCCAGTGGTTCAAGAAGCGCCTGCCAGCCATTCTGAGTGAGCAGTTGGATCCCCAACTGGCCCAGGACTTTCTAGCCAGCGACTATGTCCATGACCTCTATCATTTTGAAGGGAATGCCCAGGCCCTGCGGATTGCGGCCAAGCTCCACGACTTCAAGGGTAGCTTTGATGGCCTGGATTTAACCGTGGCCACCCTCAATACCATTCTCAAATACACACGGGCTTCTCACCAGCCTAAGACCGGCGCCATCACCCATAAGAAGGTGGGCTATTTCCATGCGGAGGCCGACCTCTTCCAGGCTATTACTAGCCAAACGGGGGCGGGCAGCCAACGCCATCCGCTGACCTTTATCCTAGAGGCAGCCGATGATATTGCCTATCTGGTGGCCGATATGGAAGACGCCCTGGGCAAGGGCGTCCTGACCTTCGCCATGGTCAAGGCGGACTTACTAGCTAGCCTTAAGCAGTCAGCCCAGGATAGCCAGGCTTCGCGTCAGGTGGTTCACATTCTGGAGACCATTGATGAAGAAATCTTCAGCATCAACCGTTTCTTCGAGCACCTGCGCAATGTCTTGATTGCCGGTGCCACCCAGTCCTTCGTGAGCCATTATGCTGACTTGATGGCTGGGACCTACGACTTTGACCTCTTCAAAGACTCGGATGTGGCGCCACTCTATCATCAGTTACGCTCCATTTCTGAAGGCCGGATTTACGACCACAAGTCCATTTTACGCCTGGAAATAGCGGGCTATTCGACCCTGACCTATCTGCTGGATAGCTTCGTGCCACCACTCGTAGCTTACGATACAGCGCGCCGCTTGGACTATGTGGACCTTAAGAAGATTGGCATCATTTCTGAGAGCCAGAAGCGGTCCTACCATTACTTTGCTCAAGGTAAGTCGGAATTAGAGAAGCTCTACCTGCGCCTGCTCTTGGCCACAGACTTCATCTCAGGCATGACCGACAGCTATGCCCACCAACTCTACTTAGATATGGTAGGTATTTCCTAATCTTATCACCCAGCTCCCTCATAGCAGGGGGCTTTTTTTGATGCTGGCACACTATTTAACAAGTAGTGCAATATTTTTTCATTATACTATTGACAATCATTACGATTGGGTGTAAGATGCTAAACGTAAGAATTACCATTATATATAAAGGAGTCATCATTCATGACTAAAAAACGCATCCTCTTATGGGGGATTAATGGCGCCATTCTCTTGAGCGCCGGGGCCGGTTTGTGGGGCCTTAACCAAGATCTCAGTCAATCTCAAGCCCGTTTGCAAGAGGCCCAAACGGCCATGTCCCAAGCAGAAAGCGACAAGGGCCAATTATCTAGCGATTTGGCCGCAGCCCAAGCCGAAAAAGAATCCTTGGCTTTGGATAAGCTAGAGCTAGAATTCAAGGAAAAAATGGGCAAGCAAAAGGTCATCGTGGGCAAGGTCTTCTCCAACGGCTACCTTAAGAAACACGGCAACCACTATCACTTTGTCTACGGTAAGCCACCAGTGGACGCCATCTATGAAGACCAGGCCCAAGCAGGGGCTAGCAGCTCAAGAAGGGGTGGGGACGATCACTATACCTTTAACCCAGCCGATATTGTCGAAGAGAATGCGGACGGTTATGTAGTCCGTCACGGCGACCATTTCCACTTTATCTCCAAACGGGACTTAGCTAACGCTCCAACCGTGCCCAATGCCCATACACCAGGGGGCTGCCGCCTAGTGCGGATTCCTCACGGCGACCACTTCCACGATGTGCTGGATTGTGGTCAAGGCTTAGGTAATTTGTCCTTCGATGATGAGCCCGTCAGCCCAAGACCAAATGGTCCAGTCGCTAGCCGGCCAACCAGCCCAAGCCAACCTGTAGCACCAAGTCATCCAGCCGACCAATTGACCCGACCAAGTCAACCTGCGACGCCAAGTCTGCCAGTGGATCAGCCAGCGACGCCAAGTCCGGCTCCGAGCCAGCCAGAACAACCAAGCACGCCACAAGGGCCGACTTCTCTCCTGACCCTAGACTCGCCTGAGTTGCAGCCTCATCTGGATTACATCAGCTATGCCTATGGGGTAGAGCGGGACACCATCAAGTTGCAGGCCGTCTATGATGATGCGGGCAACTACCGGGGCCAAGTCTTTGCCTTCCAAAATACGGAACAGGGCCAAGACAAGTCGCACATCCATCCTTGGGTAGTGCCACTCTGGACCTTGGAAGTGCCTAGTCAGGATCCAAGCATTGACCCTGAGTTACGCTTTGCCCGTGAACTAGCAGGTCTTGCCAAACGCATGGGTATTCCGCAACGCATTATTCGCATTCGCGATGGCTACTTCGAGGTGCCACATGGCGACCACAGCCACAACATCCGCATTCGCAATGTGGAAGGGGCCAAGGCTTATGTCGCTAACAAATTAGCGAGTCTGCCAAGTATCCATGTGCCAGGCGATTTGGATGAGTCGACTGTCAAAGCCTCATATCGCTACCTCTGCGCCAAGTGGCTAGCCAACGTCTAGCCGGCCAAGAAGTGGCCCTAGCCCGGATTGATGCTGGTTTGCAAGACATTGAAGAAAGCCTCAAGGACAAGGGCAACTCGACCCAAGGCTTCCTCCAACTCTTAGACCGCTTTGCCGCCCGCTACATTTTCCAAATTGAAGACAATAGCGACAAACTGTCTGAACGTCTGGCCAAATTGAATGCCCAACATGAGAGCATCCTCAAGGCCATTAGCGAGCTGAACTTGACTCAACTATGGAGTGACCGCTGACCAATTGCGGGAACAAGCCAACAAGGCCATCGAAGCCCAAGACGCAGTGGGCTTAAGCCGCTTAGCAGCCTATGTGGCGGCTCTCAAGGATGCCAACGACCGGCCTGGGGTTGAAGCTATGAAGCATCTCTACTTCTTGACCCAACACGTCCAAGACAAGCCATTGTCTTATGACTTGCGGGAACAAGTGTCGGATCTCATTGCCCGCCTATCCAAGACCAATGCCGTCTTCGGTGGCGATGATCCAGCAGAACCGCTCTTCTCGCCAGCTATCTTGGCTAAGCAAGCCATCGAGCTAGCTCACGCTCAGTTCAATGGCAAGGTCGACACCCGCGTAGGCTGACAAGTATAAGGCCATTACCCAAGCCGGGGAAGATGGTGGCCCAAGTATCTTGGAAAGCAACAAGTCCTTCACCTCCGAAGTCTTAGAAGACGCTGACAAGGACAAGAGCCTGCCAGTGACTAACTTTGAAGAGGACAAGGCAAGTGAGGCCTCCTCAACCTCAGATCAAAGCTCATCCCAGTCTTCTTCTAGCTCAAGTGCTAATGCAGCCAGCGATCAGAAAGACGAAACAACTTCAAGCAACTAAATCTAACCCCTCTATTAAAAACCACCCCCCATCAGCGGCCGAACTGATGGCAGGGTGGTTTTTAGCTTGGCATCCTAAGTGATAGAAAGATATAAAAAAGTTATTTTTCCATCGGCTAAGCTCTCAAAAACCCAGCCCTTATCCTGTTTTCAAGCCAGGTCAGGGGCTGGATTTTTCATTTATTGAAGATGGCAAAAATTAATTTCACAATTTCATATCAACTTCACACAGGGGTTGCATACTATAGTTAGTTCTTAATCAGCAGAAAGGAAGTGACTCGTATGAAATGGTATCAGCGTGCTTGGGCCTATGTCAGCCGTAAGCGAGTCAGAGTAGGGCTGCTTTTCCTCATCTTATCTCTGATCACGACCGCTGTCTTAGCTGTTTTCGCGATTCAGATTAGTACCCAACAAGTTCAAGATAAACTCCTGTCCCTCTCCAATGCGGGATTCCAGCTCCAAGGTCAGGGCTTGCAGGCAGGGATGAAAGAGTCAGATATCAGTCAAGTGGCTCAAGTAGAGGGAATTGCAGACGTTCAGTATCAATCAGAAGGGCTGGCCAAATTTGAGTCCGGTCAAGTCATTCAGGCCCAACAAGCCGTACAGCGTGACCAAGGCGACGATATCTTTAATCAGCTCTTATCCATTCAAGGTCGCCAAGACAGCCAGACCGATTTAGATTTTGCTAGTGGGGCCTTGACCCTCAGCCAAGGGCGCCACTTGACGCCAGATGACAAAGATAAGGTCATGGTCCACGAGGCCTTTGCCGAAGCCAACAAGCTCCAGCTAGGCGACAAGATTAGCCTCAAGGGCACCCAGCTAACAGAAGGTGGGGAAGCCAAGGACGGGGAGGCCAAGGAATTTGAGATTGTCGGGATTTATAGCGGGAAACGTAGTGAGACCTTCACCGGCCTCAGCTCCGATTTAACCGAAAACCGTCTCTACACCGACTACGCTAGCAGTCAGGCCCTCTACGGGCGGCAAGCAGACGACTATCAAGTGCGTCTGGCTCAGTATCGGGTGAAAAATCCTAAGGAACTAGACCAAGTCATTAGCCGCGTTAAGGCCTTGTCGCTGGATTGGGACCAAACCCAATTGACAGCCAATAGCCAAGCCTTTGACCAGGTGGCAGCGCCTATTGCTAGCTTCCAGTCCCTCATGAACCTCATGACCGGCGCGGTCTTAGTGGTCAGTGTGATTACCCTCTTCCTAGTCTTGCTCTTCTGCTTGCGGGAACGAGTGCATGAATTCGGCATTCTGCTCTCAATCGGGATTTCCAAGGGCCAAATCATTGGCCAAATCCTGCTAGAGCTCTGGGGCCTCTCCATTGGGGCCTGGGCCATCGCAGCAGCAGTTGCCTATCCACTGGCTAACAGTTTCTTCTCCAGCCTCTTAGTCTCCAATGACCTGCCAGATCAGGTCCGTAAACTCTTCGCGGCCGCTGCCCCAACTTGGCAGGCTGGCCTAGTCGCAACAAGTTATGGCGTCGTCCTCCTCATTATCGTAGTAGCGGTCATGGCTTGTGCCGGCTTAATTCTCACCAAAAAACCTAAGGAAATCCTAGGACAACTCAGTTAAGGAAGTGATCATGATGACATTATTGAAATTAGACAACATTTACTATCGTTATGAAGGGGCACAAGAGAGTGTCCTCAAGGAATTAGACGCCAAATTTGATGCTGGTACCTTCTACGCTGTCGTGGGTAAATCTGGGGCTGGTAAGTCGACCTTCTTATCCCTCTTGGCTGGCTTAGATAGCCCAACAAAAGGTAAAGTCCTCTTCCAAGGCAAGGACATTGCCCAAGAATCTTATAGTGCCCATCGCCGCCACAATATTTGCTTGGTCTTCCAAAACTACAACCTGATTGACTACTTGACGCCACTGGAAAATGTGCGCTTAGCCAATGCGGAAGCTAGCGAAGACTTGCTCTTACAACTAGGCTTGGGCCAAGACTTAATTCACCGTAACGTCCTCAAGTTATCTGGGGGCCAACAACAACGGGTGGCCATCGCCCGGGCCTTGGCCAGCGAAGCACCTATCATCTTGGCTGACGAACCAACCGGTAACTTGGACGAAGGGACTGCCCAAGAAATCATCGACATTTTACGTCAAGCTGCCCATGAACGAGGCAAATGCGTCATCGTCGTGACCCACAGCCCGCAAGTAGCAGAGGCAGCCGATACGGTGCTAGAACTCAGTCATGGTAAGCTGAAAGCTGCTAACGGACATAAAGTGAAGTAGAGAGGGGGAAGCACAATGCGTTTATTGAATAATGCTTGGGCCTATGTCTGGCGTAAAAAATTTTAAAGACTCTGATTATCTTCCTCATTCTCTTAGTCATGTCCACTGTTTCCTTAAGTAGTTTGGCTGTTAAGCGGGCAACCGACGTGGCCTCCAAAGAAACCTTCAAGGGCATCAGCTCTTCCTTCTCGATGGAAATCGATCGCCGTAACAACCAAGGGACCAACCGCGGGAGTGGGAACTTGCGTGGTGAGGACATCGCGGCTATTCAAGGCCTAGATGGTATTAGCCAAGTGGTCAAACGTATGGGGATTGTGGCCGACTTAGTCGACAAGGAACTGGTTTCCCAAGACGGCCTGCCACGAATTGATGCCGACCGTCAACGTCGCTTCGGCAAGGCAGCTATGTTGACTGGGACCAATGACTCTTCCTTGGATGATCGCTTTAGCGCCGAAACCTTCAAGTTGGCTGAAGGCCGTCACATTAAGCCTGAAGACAAGAACGTGGCCATGGTCCACGAAGAATTTGCTAAGAAGAACGGCCTCAAGGTAGGGGACACGCTCAAGCTCAAGTCCAACATCTATGATGCCGATAATGAAAAACAAGCCAACGAAACGACTGAAGTCACCATCGTGGGGACCTTCAGCGGGAAAAACAAGGGTGGGGTAACGGCCATCCAAGAGCTCTACCAAAACAACCTGCTGACCGACTTAGGGACTACGCAAAAACTCTACGGTTATACCGACAAGACGGCTATCTATCAAGATGCTAGCTTCTTCGTTGACGGGAACCATGACTCTAGACAAGATTATGTCTGAAGCTAAGAAGTTGTCCATTAACTGGCGGGCCTATAGCTTGGTTAAGAGCAGCCAAAACTTCCCATCCTTGCAAAAATCAATTGGTTTAGTCTATGGCATGACCGACAAGCTACTCTTGGGCAGCCTGATCTTCTCAGGTGTCGTCCTCATGTTGATCCTCTTCCTCTGGATGAACGGTCGTCGTAAGGAAATGGGGATTCGACTCTCCCTAGGGATGACCAAGCCACAAATCTTGGCTCAATTCCTAGTTGAAGTCCTTATGGTCAGCCTAGCAAGCTTTGTAGGGAGCCTTCCTCCTAGGTGGACCTGTCAGCCAATGGGTAGGCAATACCATTCTGGGCAGCGTCAACCAAAGCATCGGCCAACAATTGGCAACTGAAGCTAAGAATACCACGCTTGGGGGCGGGGCAGCCATCGATAGCTTCAACAAGACCTTGACCGAATTATCCGTCCAAGTACAAGCCATGGATATGGTTTGGGTAGTAGCCTTAGGCTTGGTGGTTATCCTGGTAGCAGTACTCCTGGCTTCCATTACCCTCATGCGTAAGCAACCTAAATCACTCTTGGCCGACCATCAATAGGCCAAAAATGTGGGTGAGTTCTCGTTATCGAGGACTCCTCATAGACCGGCCAAGTCGCCGTCATTGTCACTTACATACTCTCGTCACTCAGTCCAAGCAATGACGCCTTGACCGGCCTATGAGGGGTTCTAGATACCCCTTTATTCTCCACCTAAGGGACTTCCATTTGTAGATAATGTTCAGAATTTGGTTCAAGTGTAGGCTAGGAAGTCCATAATATTTTTTACCATGGAAAGTAGGGTTTGCGCAGGCTAATCCTACTTTCTGTGGTATAATTGACTTAAGATTTTAATGTGAAAGGAAGTGCGCCCATGAATCTGATGATTGTAGAAGACGAAGCAGCCATCCGCGAAGGAGTCAGCGAATTTCTCCGCAGTCAAGGTTACTTTGTTTGGGAGGCGGCTGATGGCCAAGAAGCCCTGGACCTCTTTGGGGAGGTATCTGTGGATTTGGTCCTCTTAGATATTATGATGCCTAAGAAAAATGGCTTTGAAGTCTTAGCAGAAATCCGTAAAACCAGTACCGTACCAGTCCTCATGTTGACGGCGGTGGCCGATGAAGAAGCCCAAATTAAGACCTTCGACCTGCTGGTGGATGGCTATATTCAGAAGCCTTTCTCCCTGGCCTTGCTGGCTAAGCGCATTGAAGCCTTGCTTAAGCGCCATTACGGCGAGTTTGACATCTGGGAATACAAGGACAGCAAGGTCAACTTCTCCAGCTATGAAGCGACTTATAAGGGGGAAGTGGCGGATACCAAGCCTAAGGAGCTGGCAGTTCTCAAGCTCTTGCTGGACCACCAAGGCCAAGTCCTCAGTCGGGCGCAAATTCTCGACCATGTCTGGGCCAACCAGGATGATCCACCCTTTGACCGGGTAGTGGATGTCTATATCAAGCAATTGCGCAAGAACTTAGGATTAGATTGTATTGTCACGGTCAAAAATGTGGGCTATAAATTGGAGCTAAAATGAAACGATTAAGTTTATTTCCGAAAATTTTTATCTGGACCATCTCCATCTTGCTAGCCTTGGTGGCAGTGGCCCATCTCTCCATCTATTTGGTCTTTCCCCATTTCTATCTCAATGATCGCCAGACCGACTTGAGCCACAAGGCCGATGCCATGGTCCAAAAACCTGGCCGAAGTCGATGAAGAAGAAGTGGAGACAGCCCTGGAAGTCTATGCTAAGAACGAGGGCATTACAGCCTTTATGCAACCTCAAGGCTCGAGCTATACTAAGACTTTAGGCCGTAACCTCAACTATAATCAGGACAGTGACCAGAACACGGTCATTATCGAAGAGCGGGAAGTGGTGACGCGGGATAAGAAACACCTGCTAGTTCAGTTTGTCGCCACCACCGAAGTGGTCCGCCAGGCCACGCGGGTGACCCTGACCTTGCTGCCTATGTCCCTGGGGGGCTCGGTGGCTTTGGCAGTCCTGGTAGCCTATGTCTACGCCCGCAGCCTGTCCCGGCCCCTCAGTCGCATGGCGGCCATGACCGGGCGCATGAAGCAGTTGGACCGGACGGCTTTCTTTGCTAATATCCGCCAGGATGAGCTGGGCATGATGGAGCGACAAATCAATGAGCTCTACGGCCATCTCCTAGCCGTTATTGATGAATTGGAAGAGAAGAACCAGCGCATGGTGGAGTTGGAGAAGCTCAAGGTCGACTTCCTGCGCAGTGCTTCCCACGAACTCAAGACGCCCTTGGCGGGTCTGCGCATTATGCTAGAAAATATGCGTTGGAAGGTAGGCAAGTATGCCGACCGGGATACCTATTTGGATGAGGCCATGCTGAAAGTCGACCAATTGTCCGGCTTAGTCAAGGAAATTCTGGAACTCTCCAAGCTGCAAGAATGGCAGGCCGAGACCGGGCCACTGGATGTGGCGGCCATTGTGCCTCAGGTCCTGGCTGACTATGAAGTCCTGGCCCAGGCTCAGGACTTGCAGATTGACTGCCAGCTCAGACCAGGCCACTTTGGCCATGAGCGAGTCCGCCTTCCGCAAGGTCTTCTCCAACCTCATGAGCAATGCGGTCCGTTACTCCACACCCGGCGGCACCATCCGTATCTATCGGGAAGGGCAGAAGCTAAGAATTGACAATCCATGTCAGCCTATGTCTGACCAAGCCCTTCAGTCAGCCTATGACATTTTTAGTCACCAGGACAGCGACCAGCAGGGCAATAAGGGGACCGGATTGGGTCTCTATATGGTTCATAACCTGCTGGAAAAACTATCATATTGCCCATGACTTCTATGCCATCGAGGGCGGCATGCGCTTTGAGCTGGAAGTGCTGGAGGATTAGATCAAACATGAAAAAGCGCCCTAGGGCGCTTTTTTGAATGAGAGGGCGACTTATGCTATAATCGGGTCAAAGCAAAAGTGCAGTAAAGGAGCCCAGACCATGTGTTTAATTTGTCAACGAATCGAGATGATTAAGGAAGGCAGCAATCCTTACCTAGTTAAGGAACTGTCCACTGGCTATGTGGTCTTGGGGTGACCACCAATACTTCAAGGGCTATACGCTCTTCCTAGCCAAGCAACATGTGCGGGAGCTACATGACTTAGACCCTGAGACTAGGTTAGCCTTCCTAGCTGAAATGAGTCAGGTTCAAGAAGCGGTGGCCAAGGCCTTTGGGGCAGAGAAGATGAATGTCGAACTGCTAGGCAATGGCGATGCCCACCTGCACTGGCATCTATTCCCACGTCGCTCCGGCGATATGGGGACCTACGGTCACCAGGGGCGCGGGCCCGTCTGGTGGGTGCCCATTTTGAGGAAAATGACGGATGACTCAGTGCGACTGCAGGGAGCCCGAGCTGTCTCAGATGCGGCAAATGCTGCTAGAGGCTTTAGAAGGATAAAGGTAAAAAAATACAGGGCATCTTGACAGAGATGCCTGTATTTTTTATTAGATGGTCAGTAAGTCAAGCGCCGACTCAACCACATGAAGGGGCTTGGAGGACAAAAGTTGCGCTCGGTCATGGCTACCCCAAGTGACAGCGCAGGTGGCCACCCCGGCCGCATTTCCCATGTCAATGTCGAAAGTTGCATCCCCAATCATAAGGCAGTGGGCTGGGTCGAGCTGGTGGCGTTCAAGTAAGGTTAGGAGACTTTCGGGATGAGGCTTGTAGTGGCTGACTTGGTCGGAGCTAATCTTATCCGTGAAGTAGTGGTTTAAGTTAAGCAAATGCAGATTTCGTTCTAGGGCCGTTCCAGCTTTGCTGGTCACGATGTATAAGTGGCGGCCTTGCGCTTGGAGTTGTTCTAGGACTTGATGGATATGAGGATAGACTTCCAGCCCCTCTGGTTCATAGGCCACCATGGCGGAACGGAAGTCAGCAAATAAGTCTTCAAGCTGCTCAGGGCTTAAGGATTGGTCACTCATTTGTGGGAAAGAGGCTTCGATGGGAATGCCCATGAAGTTAAGGATTACTTGCGGAGAGGGTTGGGTCAAACCCTTGCGCCGGAAGGCTTCCTGTACGGCTTGAATGACACATTTCTTGGAATCAGCCAGGGTGCCATCAAAGTCGAAAAAATAATGCTGGTAGTTCATTTGCTTGCTCCTAGTGAGTGGGTATCGCTATATTTGTCCCATTGTATCATAGTCATTTAGAGGATTCAATGAATCAGGCAAGAGGGCTTGCCTTGAATCCGAATGTAAAGAGTGATATAGTTAGGCTAATCTATGTTGACTAGAAAGGATGATTAGATGGCAACACGGACAGTACTCTCTCGTGACGCGGCGCGTAACCTACGTGAGGGAGTCTATACAGATGTCGAGTTACAAGGTGTGATTCTAGAATTAGCAGAGGTGCAGGCGCGCCTAGACAAGAACTTTAAGTGGGTCATTATTATCATGGCGGTTCTGTTTGCAGCGGCAGGGGTTTTATACTTAAGCAAGCCGGGTACCGGTTTTGGGTCTACCCTCTCATCCCTTGTCGGTTTTCTTGGTGCAGGGCTTATTGCTCTCTTCTACATTCATTTCCGTTATACGACGCCGGTCAAACGGGCTTTCCTGCGTAACTTGCGCAAGGGCTACCCGGATCAATATGACCACTATGCGTCTCTCTTCCATAGCTATGTAGAGGAAGCTAAAAATAATTAAAAATAGACTTGCTTAGTTGGCAAGTTGCAGATGGCGGTCGCTACCGCCATTTTTTATGTCCTAGACTTAGGCCACCATAGACCAGCAGGCTGGCTCAAGCCGGTCCCGCTCCCTAGCCAAGATTGGCTAAGCAAGGCCAGAGCTTGAGGCCTCACTAAACTGACACCAAGCTCTTCTAAGTTTGGCGCTTACAATTCACGAATAATAGGCAGGCGTCCCTTGCCCAAGCCTAGCTCCCACTACAAGCCGGGGGCTTTTTTTGTTATAATAGAGAGGACAAAGTGATGAAAGGAGTCCCCGTTTTATATGAAAGAAATCCAGTGTCCCCATTGCGGGACCCACTTTACCATAAATGAAACCCAATATAGCGAGTTGCTGGCCCAAGTGCGGACTGCTGAATTCGATGCTGAAGTGCAAGCCCGCCTTCATCAGGCCCTAGACTTGGCCGAGCAACGCTATCAGAACCAGGAGCAGGCTTTGCGGGCCCAGAAGGACCAGGAACTAAGCCAGCTGCAACATCAAATCCAACAATTTGAGACCGAGAAGGCCCTGATTCAAAAGGAAACTGAGACTGCCCTCCAGGGCCAGTTGACGGCCAAGGACCAGGCCATTCAAGCCCTGGAATTCCAACTTAAGCAGGCCCAGTTGGAGCACCAACAAGCCCTGCAAGCGGCCAAGACCCAGTTGGAGAAGGAACGCGATGCGGTCGCCAACCAGCTGGCCTTACAGGAGAAGGAAGCCCAGCTGTCCCGCAAGGCTGATCAAGAGAAGTACGAATTGGAGCTGCGCAAGAAGGATGAAACCATCGAGTTTTACAAGGACTTCAAGGCCAAGCAGTCCACCAAGATGATTGGCGAGAGCCTGGAGCAACACTGCGAGTATGAATTCAACCGCAACCGCATGGGCATGTTTCCTAAGGCCCAGTTCGGCAAGGACAATGATGCCCGAACGGGTTCTAAGGGAGACTATATCTACCGCGAGTATGACGACCAGGGTGTCGAAATCCTCTCCATTATGTTTGAGATGAAGAACGAAGGCGACGAGACCGCCAGCAAAGAAGAAGAATGAACAATTCTTCAAGGAGTTAGACAAGGACCGGCGGGAGAAGGGCTGCGAGTATGCCATTTTGGTTAGCCTACTAGAAGCCGACAATGAGCTCTATAATAGCGGAATCGTAGATGTGTCCTATGTCTACGACAAGATGTATGTCATTCGGCCCCAATTCTTCCTGCCTATGATTACCCTCCTGCGCAATGCGGCCATGAATGCCCTCCACTACAAGCAGGAACTGGCCCAGATGCGGGAGCAGAATATTGACATTACCCATTTTGAAGAAGACCTCAACGCCTTCAAACTAGCCTTCGCCAAAAACTACAATTCAGCTAGCAACAACTTCGCCAAAGCCATCGAGGAAATCGACAAGGCCATCAAGCGTATGGAGGCCGTGAAGACGGCTCTGTTGACCAGCGAGAACCAGCTGCGCCTGGCCAACAACAAGCTGGACGATGTCAGTGTTAAGAAGCTGACCCGCAAGAACCCAACCATGAAGGCCAAATTCCAGGCCTTGGAACAAGCCAAGGATCAGACAGAGGAGGGATAAGGTGTTAGAAGGACTCAGAAGTTTGGGGGCAGTCAAGATTGACCTAGCTACTATCGCCGAAGATAGCGTGGAACTACGGCTCTTGCCCCATTTAGTGCCAGACAGCCGGCAGGTCAGCCAGGACTATCTGGACCAAATCCTCAACCAACTCTATAAGGTCGGCGACTGGTATGCTTATGCCCAGACCGTCCTCCAGTCCGAGGATGCCACTTACGGCTATCTCAAGACCCTCTACATCGCCTGGGCACCGGGAGAAGAGCCTGGCCGTCTAGGTTTGGCCTTCCAAGTCCCAAGTGACCCGGCCGGACGAGGAATGGTCTTGACGACTGAGCCCCTGGACCTAGAAGCCTATGGCAACCTGACCTACCTTAAGGACTATCTGAAGGGAGGGGACTAAGATGGCCACCAGTCCGGATTATCTAGCCTTTATCCTAGACCTTTGCCAGCATGACCAGCGGGTTACCAGTAGGGCCATGATGGGCGAGTACCTGCTCTACTATCAAGGCAAATTAGTGGGCGGCCTCTACGATAACCGCCTGCTAGTCAAGCCGGTGCCTGCCGCGCTCTCCTATCTAGCCAAGCAAGCCCAGGCCATTCCTTATCCGGGCGCCAAGCCCATGATTGAGGTGGAAGACCTAGAGCGACCAGGCTATGTCCTGGACTTGTTTGAAGCCATGTGGCCGGAATTGCCGGCCTCTAAGCCCAAGAAGAAGCCAAAGGGGGACAAGGCATGATTCAAGTAGTGGAAGCAGGTCAAGACCGCTCACAACTTGTGGCTAAGGTCTTAGCCGACCTGCCTGAATGGTTTGGTCTGCCAGACTCCACCCAGGAATACATTGACCAGGCCAGCAACCGGGTCTGCTTTCAAGCAGGGGAGGGCTGGGGCTTTGTGACCCTCCAAGAAACTTCCCCTGTCTGCCTGGAAATTCACTGCATGGGCGTCCTCAAGGCTTATCAGGGCCAGGGACTAGGCCGCCAGCTCATGGCGGCGGCTGAAGACTATGCGATCAGCCAGGGCTATCATTATCTGCAGGTCAAGACCGTGGCCCCGGGACACTATGAGGCCTATGATGCCACCAATGCCTTCTACCAGGGCTTGTGGCTATGAGGCCATAGAAATCTTCCCGGATCTCTGGGATGAATGGAATCCCTGCTTACTTCGACTCAAGTATCTCAAGACCAATTAATAAAATGAGGTGAATGCCATGTTAGAAACCAAACGCGTTTCAGTTTTAGAAATTTTTTATGATTTTGTTTTTGTTACCGGCCTGTTCACTCTGCTCTATATGTTAGCAGATATCACCAAGTATCCTCTGGAGACCAACCTGATCTGGCGTTTTGCCTTGACCCTGTCGGTCATTCTCTATGTCTGGTTCAGCCAATCCGCTTACAACAATCGTTACTTGAAGGAAGGGCCCCTGGACTATGTCTGTCATTTCTTCGATATGACTGTCTTCCTCTTCCTCTTTAAAGGCAATACGGCTTCTTGGAAGGATAGCTGGGTCCTCTTGTCAGCAGGTCTGGCCTTCCTCAGCCTCAGTTTGGCCCTACGCTACGGCCTTCAATGGCTCAAGGCCCAGGACGACCAGAACAAATACTTTGCTGCTAGTCATGCCTTGATTTTCTTGGCTCAAGGGGTCTTGCTCCTGCTGGGCACCAAGTTGTCTTATGAATGGGGCGTCGCTGCTTTGGTAGTAGCAATTCTAGCTGGCTGGTTAGCGCCATTTTACTTTTTGCGTGACCGCCAAGTGCCAGCCCTGGACTTCGACCGGTTGAAGGACCGCACTTCACTCATGACCATGATGTACTCAGCCGGCTTGGTTGTCCTCAGCTTGGGTACCTTCCTATCTCTGGAGACGACCACCTTACTAGGCCTCATCCTCGTTGCCTGCCTCATTCTCCACTATAAGGTTCAAATCGACCGGGTGCCGCAAGGGGCCGACCAGTCAGCTGCTGGCTTTATTTACAGCCACTATGTGATTATGATTGGCTTGAGTCTGGTCATGATCGCCTTGGGTGGCTTTATGACCCCTTATGTGCGCATCAGTCATATTGTGGGCCTAAGCTATACCGGCCTGGCTGTTTACTATCTGGGCATTCTCTTGCTGAGCTTTAAGAGAAAGCCTGAATTCTTGGGTGGCTTTGCTACTTGGAAAATCTATCTGCCTCTCTTAGTGGGCTGGATCTTATCCTTGCGTTCACCTGCCACAGATGACGTAGAATTGGTCTCGTCTAGTAGTGGTAGTTGGCTTGATTTTTGCCGGTCAAGTTTACTTGCTTAAGAAGCCGGAACAAGAGCTAGCGCCAGTCTTAGAAGGGGCGCCAGTTGAGGGTGACCAAGGTCAAGCACTAGAGGCAGTTGCAGAAGAACCTGTAGCAGAAGTGGCTGAAGAAGTGACGCCTGAAGTTGAACCTGCTGAATCAGAAGTTGACGTAGCTCAAGTGCCGGCAACTCATACACCTGAATCACAAGACCAAGCAGACCCACAAGCTGAAAGTCCGGCTCCAAGCCAAGACTAATCTTTAACAAGACCCGCACGAAAGGAGGCCGCTATGGCACGCCTATTGATTATCGAAGATAACCAGGACATCCATGCCCTGATTAAGCAGTCCCTGGGCCAGGAACATGAGCTGGTCTCCGCCTTTGCCGGGACCGAGGGGCTGCTTTACTGCCAGTCCCAGCCGGTGGATTTGGTCCTGCTGGACTATATGTTGCCGGGCATGAACGGTCAGGCGGTCCTAGAGGCCATTCGGGCCTTTAGCCAGGTGCCGGTTATTATGCTGACGGCCTTGGGGGACAAGAAGCTGATTAGTCAGATGCTGCTGGCTGGGGCCAATGACTACATGGTCAAGCCCTTCGACTTCGAGGAGCTCTATGCCCGGGTGGCCGTCCAGTTGCGGACAGCCGGCCATGAGGCGGGCGCTAGCAGTCAGCCAAGTCAGGCGATTACCAGCCTAGGCCAGTTACAACTCAAACCTGATAGCTTTGAAATCAGTCGCGAGGGCCAAGCGGTCCGCCTGTCTAAAAAGGAGTTTGGCATCCTAACCACCTTATTAGGCGAGCCCCAGCGGATTTTTACCAAGGAGCTGCTCTATGAATTGGTCTGGCAGGATGCCTTCATTCCGGGCGACAATACCCTTAACACTCACCTGTCCAACCTGCGCAAGAAAATCAGCCAGCTGGATGATAGCCAGGATTATATTGAGACAGTCTGGGGTCTGGGGGTCCGCCTAGCTCAAGGCGTCCGGCCAGGAGGGGAGGCGACCTAATGTTGGGAATTATCTTGGGCCTAGGCCTCTGTCTGCTAGGGACCATCCTCTATTTATTTCATCAAACTTACACCGTCCGCCAGCTGACCCGGCAGATTGAGACCAAGCGCCAGACCAAATCCCAAGGGCGCCTGCGTCTCAGCCAGCAGAGTCGAACTTTAGTGGACTTGAGCCAGGCTGTCCAAGAAGTCTTCAAGGACCAGGAAGCCGAGCGGCTCACCAGCCAACAGGAGCGGCGGGATTTGGACCAGGCCATCAGCAATATTGCTCACGATATCCGGACCCCGCTCACCATTGCGTCGGGTTATACCCAGCAGGCCCTTAAGCAGGTCAAAGCCCAAGAGCTACCCGATGTCCAGGCCTTGGAAAAGGTCCATCAGCAACTCAAACAGGTCTCGGGCCGGCTTGAGGCCCTCTTGGACTATCGTCGGGTCTTGGAGCATGAGGTCAAGCCAAGCTTTGCGCGCGTGGATGTCCATCAGCTCTTGTTGGAGACGGCCTTGACCTACTATGAAGCCTTCCAAAGGGCGGGACTTAGGGTCGATTTGGACCTGGCGCCAGGTCCTATCTGGCTAGAAACCGACCCAGAACTTCTGGTGAGGGTCTTGCAGAACCTGCTAGGCAACTTGCTTAAACATGGTAAGGGCCAGGGGCGAATTAGCCTGAGCCTCCAAGCCGACCAGCTGCAAATTGTCCTTGATAATCAAATGGCCCAGCCCATCCAACAGGTCCGCTACTTGACCAAACGCTTCTATTCAGAAAACCTGTCAGAAGTCGAGTCTTCTTCTGGCCTGGGGCTTTATATTAGTCAACAACTAGTCCAATTACTAGGAGGCCAGCTGACCCTAAGCAGTCAGGACTTGGATTTCTCCGTCTGCGTCAGCCTACCATTGAGATAGCAAAAAGCCAGCCCATCAGTATCAACGCTGATGGGCTGGTTTATTTGTATGTCCTTATAAGTCACGTCTTTTGAAAATCTGATAACCTAGGCAGCCGAAGCTGGCGCTTAGAATCAGTGACAGGCCCACGGCCAGGGCTAGGTTGGGGATCTGATAGGAGGGCGAAGTTGGCTTGCACATCGACGTAGCGCAGCCAGGTGATTTTTGGCAGGAGCATGGGCCAGATAATTGGCGGAAGGTCCGAATAGGAAGAAAAAGACCAGGCTGATGGGGATGGAGTGGGTCAAGTGGAGGAGGGTCAGGATGACGGCCACCCAGAATTGGATGAAGAGCCATTGGAGCAGGAGGACTTGGACTCCTTGTCCAAGCACCTCGGGACTTAGACCCGACATATCCAGGAAGAGACTGGCATATAGATAGCGGGTGCTGGTGTAGAGGAAGAGGTTGAAGCCGGTTAAGAGGAAAATCATCAGCCATTTATTGAAGTAGTAGCTGAAACCGGGAGATGCCGGCGGATAGAGAATTTTTATAGAGTTGGTGGTTGAGTTCAGGTCCCACCAAGTAGAGGGTCAAAAAGAGCATAAAGATCTGAATACCAGCTCCACTCTCAATGGCCTGGCTGACGGCGGTCAAGCCGTCCAATCTCAGCTGCTCCAGGCCCTCGGCGCCGGTGACTCCTTGGAGGCCCGAGATAAACTTGAGGACGGTAGGATGAGCTAGGAGGACAATGAGGAAGTTGAAGGCCAGGAGCAGGATTTCCATGGTCCAGAAACCCTTTGAATGAATCAGGCGACGGAAATCGGCTTTAAGAATGGCTAACATGGTGAGCATCCTCCTCGTGAATCAATTGGGTGAAGTAGTTTTCTAGGTTCTGCTTAGCATAATAAATCTCATCCAGGGCCACTTGGCCTTGGACCAGGGCGGTGTAACGGCCGACAACTGGTTAGCAGGTGCGAAGACATGGATTTCACCCGTCTCGGCCACCACCTTGAAGGGATAGCTGAACTGGCTTTCTAGCAGACGGCTGGCAGCTTCCACCGCATGGGTCTTGAGGACAATATAGTCTTCGGACAGGCTATCGAATTCGGCCTTGGAGATTTCCTTAATTAGCCGTCCGTTTTTGATAAAGCCAAAGCGACTAGCTAGCTGCTGGAGCTCGCTTAGGATGTGGCTGGAAATAATCATGGTCATGCCCAGCTCGCGGTTGAGGCGGAGGAGGAGGGCGCGCAAGTCGCTAATGCCGATGGGGTCTAGACCATTGACCGGCTCATCTAAAATGACCAGGTCGGGCTTGGCCAAGATAGCCAGACCGATGGCTAGGCGTTGCTTCATGCCCAGAGAGAAGTCCTTGAAGGGCTTGCGACCGGCATTCTGGAGGCCAATCAATTCCAGGGTCTCCTGGATGACTTGCTCGGCGTGGGGCAGGCAGAGTAGGGTGGCTTGGTAGCGCAGGTTCTCGTAGGCCGACAGATTAGGGAAGGCGGCTGGCGACTCGATGACGGCACCCACTCGAGTCAGGGCCTGGCTCCACTCCCGGTCGCTGCTAGAGCCGAAGAGGGAGACGTTACCGGAGCTAGGGTGAATGAGTCTGGTAATAAGCTTGAGTAGGGTCGTCTTACCGGCCCCGTTTTGGCCGATTAAGCCGTAGATGTCGCCTTCTTCTAGGCTGAGGCTGACCTGGGTCAGAGCCGGCCCTGAGGCATAGTTTTTAGTCAGGGATTGGGTAGTCAGGATGGGGGTCATGTTGAACACGTCCTTTCTGCTAATTAGGAGCTTGGCTCCTTGATAATTCTTAGTATAGGACCTAAAAATCAAATATCTCTCAAGCAATTCTAAAGTATTTCTAAAGTTTTGTCGAGAGGCTACAACTTGCCAAGGACTCAGGGCTATGCTAGAATAGTTAGCATGATAACTATTCAAGGAGGGATGCCAATGGAAGGTTGTATCCATGACACGGTGGTCTTCAGCCATCGCCTTAAGAATCAAGCCCAAAACCTGGCTAAGGAAGCCGGAATGGACTGGTTAGCCGGTCCCCAGGGACGGGTAGTGACCTATCTCTTTCCACCACCAAGAGCGGCCGGTTACCATGATGGAAGTAGCAGAGAAAATGAAAATCTCCAAAGCCTGTGGCTAGCCAGCTCTTCAAGCGTATGGAGAAGAATCAGCTGATTGATATTAAGCCGGATCCCCGCGATAAGCGGCGCAAGTATGTGACCCTGACCGAGCAAGGCCTAGTCAAGCAAGCCCAGGTCGGTCATTTCTTGACCACCATCCACGACCAATTGCTGGAAGGACTCAGTGAGCAAGATCTGGCAGTCTTCCATCGGGTAATCCGCCACTTGACGCAAAATCTGGAACATATTGAATACAAAGGAGTAGACCATGTTTAAATTAATTAAGCGACTCAGCGCCCGTGAATGGGGCATGGTGGGTCTTACCGTGGCCTTCATCTTCCTAGCCGTCTACTTGGACTTAGAAGTTCCAAGTTATATGAAGGAAGTGGCCACCCTCTTACAAACACCTGGCGTGGGCCTAGACCAGTTAATGGGTCCTGGCGCCCTCATGTTAGGCCTATCCCTGGCTAGCTTCGCCAGCCTAGTCATGGTGGGTTACCTATCTGCCCGCTTGGCTGCTAGCTATACCACCCGTTTGCGGTCGGACATTTATAGCCAGGTCCTCAGCTATTCGGATGCTGAAATCAAACGCTTCAGCATTCCCTCTCTCTTGACCCGGACCACTAATGACATCAGCCAGATTCAGCTGCTGATTACCATGGGCCTCCAGGTCATCGTTCGCGGTCCTATTATGGCTATTTGGGCCATGACCAAGATTGTGGGCAAGTCCGAGGCCTGGCTTTGGGCAGTGGGGGTAGCGGTCTTAATCATCATTTTAATGACTGTAGTCCTCATGACCTTGGCCTTTCCTAAGCAAGCGGTCATTCAGAAATTAACCGATAAGCTCAATGCCGTTACCCGCGAGAGTCTGATGGGGTATTCGGGTCATTCGGGCCTACAATGCTGAGGACTACCAAGATGCTAAGTTCGAAGCCACTAACAATGAAGTGACCCGACTCAACCTCTTCGTTAACAACCTCATGGCCATCTTCAACCCTATCATGTCGGGGATTTCCTCTGGTTTGACCCTGGCCATCTATTGGATTGGGGCCTACCTCATTGCTTCCGCTAACTTATTTGATAAAGTGGGCCTCTTCAGCGACATGATTGTCTTCATGTCCTATGCCATGCAGATTGTCATCGGCTTCCTCTTAATGGGGATTATCTTCTTCATCCTGCCCCGTAGCTTGGTGGCAGCAGGACGGATCAATGAAGTCCTAGAACTAGAACCTAGCATTCATTCTCCAGCCCAAGGGCCAGTCTCCAGACCCAAGTCTCAAGGGCCAAGTCACCTTCCAAAATGTGACCTTCCGCTATGCACCAGAAGCCGAGCCGGTCATCCAAGACGTGTCCTTCCAGGCCCAAGCAGGCCAAACCGTGGCCTTTATCGGCTCAACCGGTTCAGGTAAATCCACCCTGGTTAACCTGATTCCACGCTTCTATGATGTGTCAGAAGGCCAGATTCTGGTCGACGGCGTCAACGTGGCTGACTACGACTTAAGCGAACTGCGCAAGCGGGTAGGCTATATTCCCCAAAAGGCCGTCCTCTTCTCAGGCGACATCCAGTCCAACCTGGATATGGGGGATAGCCTAGAAAGCCCACTGACGGAAGACAAGATGTGGCAGGCCCTAGAATTGGCCCAAGCCAAGGACTTTGTGGAGGCCAAGGAAGGCGGCCTAGCCGAGCATGTGGCTCAGGGCGGGACCAACTTCTCCGGGGGTCAACGTCAACGTCTGGCCATTGCCCGGGCTCTGGCGCGTAAGCCAGAAATCCTGATCTTCGACGATTCCTTCTCAGCCTTGGACTATAAGACCGATCGCATCTTGCGTCAGGCTTTGACCAAGGAGACAGCCCACATGACCAAGTTGATTGTGGCCCAACGGATTTCTACCATTATGGAGGCTGACTTGATTCTGGTCCTAGACCAAGGTCGGGTGGTCGGTCAAGGGACCCACAAGGAATTGCTCAAAGACAACTGCAGTCTATCGCGAAATTGCTTACTCTCAATTATCCAAGGAGGAATTAGAAGATGGCCAATAAGACATCCAAACCATCCCTCTTTAAGGGAATCAAACCTTATATTCAAGGCTTTCAACTGCCCTTGGTCTTGGCTCTGATGGGGGCGACCATTTCCAGTATGATTACGGTCTATGGGCCACGTAAGTTGGAAGAAATGACCAACCTAATTGGCCAAGGTATGTCAGGCAAGATGGACCTCAAGGCCATCTCAGCGGTGGGTTTCTTGCTGGCCGGGCTTTACGCCTTCGGGTCGGTGATTAACTACCTCCAAGGTTTCATTATCACCACCATGATTCAGCGCCTGTCCCAACGCCTGCGCCGGGCCATTGCCACTAAGATTAACCGTCTACCCTTAGCATACTTCGATAGTCATTCCCAAGGGGATACCCTGTCACGGGTGACTAACGACGTGGACACCGTCGGTCAATCCCTTAACCAGAGTCTGGCCAATGTGATTTCTTCGGTTATCATGATTAGTCGCAGTCCTGATTATGATGTTCACCGCCAATGTCATCCTCTCGCTGGTGACGGTGATTTCCGTCTTCGTGGGCTTTATCCTGATTATGTTTATCGGCATGCGGGCCCAAGGCTTTCTTCAAGGCCCAACAAGTCAACTTGGCGGCCGTTAATGGCTTCGTCGAGGAAACTTATTCTGGGCCACAATGTGGTGACTAGCTATAATGCGGTGCCGGAGTCTTTGGCCCAGTTCGCCAAGCTCAATGGCCAACTCCATGACAGCATCTGGAAGTCTCAATTTATCTCGGGCATTATGATGCCGCTGATGATTTTCATCGGTAACTTCGCCTATGTCTTAGTCATTATTGTTGGGGCTATCTTGGCCCTGCAGGAGGGCAGTGGCGTGACCATGGGGACCATCGTGGCCTTTATGGTCTATGTGCGGATCTTCGCCCAACCCATTTCCCAACTGGCCCAAGGCATGACTTCCCTACAACAAGCGGGGGCAGCCATGAGTCGGGTCTCCGAATTTCTCAATGAAGAAGAAATGGCGGACGACCACGACCTGCCACAGGCCTTGACCGACATTAAGGGCCAGGTCACCTTCGACCAGGTCACCTTCGGTTACTCGCCTGATAAGACCATCATTAATGACTTTACGGCCCAAGCCCGTCCTGGTAAGAAGATTGCCATTGTAGGGCCGACTGGGGCAGGTAAGACCACCATTGTTAACCTGCTCATGAAGTTCTATGAAATCAACCAGGGGACTATCGCCATTGATGGCGTAGACCTAGCCCAAATGAAGCGGTCGGAAGTCCATGATGCCTTCGCCATGGTCCTGCAGGATACCTGGCTCTTTGAAGGGACCATCAAGGAAAACCTCATCTTCAACCAGACTGGGGATTAGTGACGACCAGGTGGTCGAGGCAGCCAAGGCGGCTGGCGTCCACCACTATATCATGACCCTGCCTAAGGGCTACGACACGGTCCTGGATGACACCGTCACCTTGTCGGTCGGGCAAAAGCAGCTCATGACCATTGCCCGCGCCTTGCTTAAGGACGCGCCATTGCTGATCTTGGACGAGGCCACTTCTTCAGTGGATACCCGGACCGAAGAACTGATTCAACAGGCCATGGATACCCTTATGGAGGGGCGGACTTCCTTCGTTATCGCCCACCGTCTGTCGACTATTAAAAATGCTGACTATATTCTGGTCATGCAGGAAGGTCGCATTATCGAACAGGGCAACCACCAAGAGCTCATGGCTCAAGGCGGCTTCTATGCTGACCTCTATAACAGCCAGTTCGATAAGAATTCTAGTGGCATGGACTTCGAAGAACTCTTGGCTTAAGGCTAAGTTTAAGTGCACAAAAAAGGCTGGCACCCAGAGCGGGTTGCCAGCCTTTTGCTGTCTTATAATTCGTAGGAGTGTTCCTTGAAGTTGCCCAAGATGTTGCTGATGTTGGTAATGGTGATGAAGGACTTGGGACTGGTTTGGGCGATGATCTTCTTGAGGGTGTGCAGCTCGTTTTGTTGAATGATGAGGATGATCATAAATTGTTTCTGGTGGGAGTAGCCACCTTCTACCTCAAGAATGGTCGAACCACGAGCCAGACGGGAGTTGATCGCGGACACGACTTCTTGCGGATTGAGACAGATAATGGAACATTGGATATAGGCCGAGAAGAAGCGTTGGATGTTCTTCATGGTCTGGTTACGGACGAAGCTCATAATCAGGGCATACATGACGTGTTGAATATCGAAGGTCAGCCAGATCAAGCTGTAGACCAGGATGTCCTGCATAAGGAAGACCGTCGGGATGCTCCATTTGAAGCGCTTGGCCAGGAATTTACCGGTAATATCGGTCCCGCCTGTTGAAGCACCCGCAATCAGCAGGAAGCTCATGGCAATCCCCGAGATAATCCCACAGAAGATGGCAGCCACTAGGGAATCGTGCAGTTCGACTGGCGCCACTATATTGGGTAGGTTGTTAATGAGGAAGGAGGAGGCGAAGATAGTCGCGCCAGTTAATAGAAGAAACTGCTTGCCGATATACTTGTAGGCAATGTAGAAGAGGGGGACATTGAGGGCTAATTGGGTGGTCCCGATGGGAATGCCAAAATACTTTTGCATAATGAGCCCAATCCCGATGGTGCCACTAGCCCCGATACCGTTATAAGGCACTAAGAGGCCGGCATAGACACTAAAGAGCAGGATGCCAATGACCAGGAAGAGGATGTCTTTGAGTTTTTTGTGTTGGTGGGGGGCATAGACGCCTTCAAGCAGTTGCATAATCGAAGTCAAATCCTTTACAGTGTACTCTTTCATCTATCATTTTAATAATTCTGACCACATAAATCAAGGATAAGGGGGAGGACTTGGGGGCTAATTGCCTTTGTGCTATAATAGAGCTATCAAGGAGGTGTTAAGATGGAGCCAAGCAATGTCAGGAAACTGAGTCCAGAGGACAGGGACAAGCTGGTTCTTCAGCTGGAGCGGGAAGAGGCCGACCTGACTGAGCGCGACTACGATCGCTACCAGGACTTGATCAAGCAGGACCTAAGTGGTCTGACGGCTAAGAAGGTCGTCCAGTCCCTCTTGGCGCTCTTCGATAGCCTAACAGATGGTCTGATCTTTGTCTTGGGCTTCGTGCTTTTAGTTCTAGTGGTGGAATTCTTGAATGGTCACTTGGACCAGGCATGGCCTTTCTTAAAGACCATGCTGACGGGACTCCTGGCGCTAAGGCCAGATCAGTTTGTCTGGAATCTGACTTCGCTCTGCTTAGTCTTCCTAGTCGCTATGAATGTCTATAACCACTGGCGTTACCGCCAGGCCACCTTGCGCCTCCAGGTCTCAGTGGATGCCATGATCCGGGTTCAGGCCGAAATTGCCCAGCGTCCTATCGTCTAACTCGTCTGGCCAGCTACCTCTACGAGTATGGCTTCCAACGTCTCTTGGCCGAGGAGGAGCAAAGCGACTAATACCGCATAAATCATAAGGAGGTAATGACCATGAAAGTCTTAATTGTTTATGCCTACCCAAATCATCAAGGTCTCAATGCCCAAATCCTAGCTCGAGTGCAGGCTGGGCTGGAGGGCCGCCATGAGGTCAAGACCCTGGATCTCTACCTAGAGCACAAGGAAAAGGGCTTCGATCCCTGCCTAGTCTTCGATCAAGACCATAAACGTCGCGATTTAGACAAGGACCCGCAAATGGCTCCTTATCGTGACTTGGTAACTTGGGCTGACCATCTAATCTTCATCTATCCTATTTGGTGGGGCGGCATGCCTGCCGTGCTCAAGGGCTTTGTTGATCGCGTTTTGGTTAAGGGCTTTGCCTATGATTATAGTGATAATCCAATCCCTCAAGCCCTATTGAAGGGCCGAACGGGCTGGGTCATTACCACCCACGATACAGTAGGCTTCTTCGCCCGCCTCTTCATGCAGGATTATGGTCGCGTTTTAGCTCGCCATATTCTGCGCATGGTGGGCATTAAGCCAGTCAAACAAAGCCAATTAGCCTATGTGCGTGGCAGCAAGCCTGAAAAAATTGCGGCCTTCCTAGATAAAATTCAAGCCCAAGCGGCCAGCCTCTAAGAAGGGAGCTAAGTGAGTTGATGACTAGTCCCTTATTCGAAGCCTTTTTAAGCATTGCTAGAGCCCTGAATGAGCGGGGCCTTGTACCCCTCTTGATGGGGTCGGTCGGTCTGGAAGTTCGGACGGGCCGCTCCTGGCAGGCGCGCGACCTGGACATTCATGTGCCGGGTGATCCGCGGGGGTGGGAGGCGCCTGACCACTTACGTATCTATGACTTTGAGCTGCTTGAAGGACTCATGGAGGACCTGGGCTATGTCTTGGTAGACCGCCACGAGCATGAATTCCAAGGACCTGCCGGCTCAGTAGAGTTTGGCGCTCTGGATACTTTGCCAGACTTTGCCGGCGTGGCCTTGGAGGACCTACCCCTGGAAGACTGTCAGGGGGTTCGCTTCTATTTACCTACATGAGCCAGTATCTGGCTATCTACCGGGCCTCCTCCCAGGATTCCTATCGCAATGATCAAAATAACCACAAAGACTTCGCTAAGATTGCCTACCTAGAAGAGCGCTTAGCATTAGATTGTCAAACTAAGGAGTAAACTATGTCGCAAAAAGCTACCCCACCAGGTCCCCTTCCTAATAGTCATTTCCCGAGGCACCGCATCTATGGCCTAGGCCTCCGCTCGCGCTATGGGGCCATTGCCCGTTGCCTATTCAGCCTAATCTTAATGTTTCTTGTGCGCGTCCCACTTTTAATTTTTGGTTCGCTTCTAATTGCCCGCTTGCTCTGGCTAATCCGCCAATGCTGGCTGATTCGCCGCCACAATAAGGAGGGCTGGCACTACCTGGTCCAAAACTATCCCCAAGTGGAAAGCGATGACTTCCAGCCCGACCGGGAGTGGCCGGAGATTACCTGCATGGTCTATCAGAACCATCTGATTTTCTGGGGCGATGGACTAGAGGTCTGGCATTTCAATGATATTCTGACCCTGGACTTCGATATTAACTGGGAAGAGCCCGACCAGAATATGCGGCCTGCTGAGCCTAACCGCCACCAACGCAACTGGTGGGGCAGACTGCAGAAGATTCGCTATCTGATTGTGTCCCTGGCTAACTGGCAAGTCCTAGAGTTACGCCTGCCCAAGAAGGCAGAAGAAGTAGACTTGGAAATTGCCATTGACGAGCTCAAGGAATACTTTGCTAAGGCGGAGTACTAGTAAGCACAAGCTAGCAAGGAGGCAACCATGATTAGACATCTTTTTTCCGATATGGATGGAACCATTCTGCGGGAGGACGGCCGCATTAGCCCGGAGACGGCCCAGGTCATTGGTCAAAGTTGGCCTGCCTCTGACCCTAGTCTCGGCCCGCTCGCCTATGGAAATGCGGGAGGCTATCGATCAACTAGGACTCCATGATGTCCATGTGGGCTTCAATGGCGGTTATATCTTCCAGGCCAGTCCCGAGGGCTACCAGGTCATCCATGAGGTCCGCTTGGACTATGAATTAGCCAAGACCCTGGTCCTGGATTTAAGAGGGCGCTATCCTGACCTCAGCATTAGTGTCTTCGACGACCAGACCTGGTTTGTGGACCGCTATGATGACTGCGTGGCCTATGAGCAGAACTTGACTGGCCTAGATTATGTCCTGGTGGACTATGAGGACTTCTTCCAGGCCCCTTGGCGCAAGGTTTTCAAGCTTATGCTGGTAACCTTCGACCATGAACTCATGGAAGCCGTCAAAGCCTATCTGCCAGCAGCCTATCCAGAAGCCGAAATTGGTCTCTACCAGACCAGCATTCCTTATCTGGAAGTGACGCCGCGTCTGGCTCAGAAGTCTCTAGGCATCCAGTATATTCAGGAGCGTGAAGGGCTGACCCGTCAGGAACTCATGGCCTTTGGCGATGGGACCAATGACCTGGCCATGTTCCAAGTGGTCGGTCAGGCGGTGGTCATGGCCAACGCCAGTGAGGCCATTAAGGCCCAGGCCGACTATGTGACCCTATCTAATGAAGAAGACGGTGTGGCCCACGCCTTGCTGCATTATTTGCCAAGTTTACAAAAGCAATAAAAGAGAGCCTCTGCCATTGGGCAGGGGCTCTTTGCTTGTTTATTCGATTAGAAGAGGCCGGTCACCTTGCCGTCGGCATCAATATCGATACGTTCAGCGGCAGGGGATTTAGGCAGACCTGGCATGGTCATGATGTCACCAGTCAAGGCCACGATGAAGCCGGCACCGGCCGAAACCTTGAGTTTCTTAATGGTGACGGTGAAGTTCTTAGGTGCCCCAATCAGGCTAGCATTGTCGGAGAAGGAGTACTGGGTCTTAGCCATACAGATTGGCAGTTGGCCGAAGCCAAGATCTTCTAACTCCTTGAGCTCACGCTTGGCCGCTGGGGTCAGGCTGATGCCTGCGCCACCGTAGACCTTTTGGACGATCTTGGTGATCTTGTCTTGGATGGAATCTTCCAGATCGTAGATGTAGCGGAAGTCCTTAGCTGCCTCCGTCAGAGCCACCACTTTCTCAGCCAAATCGCGACCGCCGGCCCCGCCTTGGCCCCAAACATCGGAGATGGACACGTCGACGCCACGCGCTTGGCAGGCTTGGTAGACGGCCTCGAGTTCAGCCTCGGTGTCGGTTGGGAACTTGTTGATAGCTACCACCACTGGCAGGCCAAAGGCTTCTTGGATGGTCGCCAAGTGCTTGTCCAAGTTAGGCAAGCCAGCTTTGACGGCTTCCACGTTTTCAGGACCTAAGTCAGTCTTAGGTACGCCGCCGTGCATCTTGAGAGCTCGGATGGTGGCAACCAGTACGACTGCGTCTGGCTCTAAGTCAGCCAGACGGCACTTGATGTCTAGGGAATTTCTCCGCCCCTCAGGTCAGCCCCGAAGCCAGCCTCGGTGACCACATAATCGGCTTGGCGCAGGGCCAGCTTGGTAGCTAGAACGGAGTTACAGCCGTGGGCGATGTTAGCGAATGGCCCGCCGTGGACAAAGGCAGGCGTGCCTTCCAGGGTTTGAACCAGGTTAGGGTTGATGGCGTTCTTGAGCAGGGTGGCCATGGCGCCCTCGGCCTTGAGGTCAGCGGCCGTCACGGGACGACCGTCGAAGGTATAGGCCACGATGATGCGGGCCAGGCGCTCCTTGAGGTCGGACAGGCTGGTCGCCAAGCAGAGGACAGCCATGATTTCAGAAGCGACGGTGATGTCGTAGCCGTCTTCGCGTGGCACCCCGTTAATCTTGCCTTGGAGGCCGTTGACGATATGACGCAACTGGCGGTCGTTCATATCGACTACCCGTTTCCAGGTGATGCGACGGCTGTCGATGCCTAGGGCATTGCCGTGGTGGATGTGGTTGTCCAGCATAGCCGCCAGCAGGTTGTTGGCCGCGCCGATGGCATGGAAGTCCCCGGTAAAGTGTAGGTTGATATCTTCCATAGGAATGACTTGGGCATAGCCACCCCCAGCGGCGCCCCTTTGACCCCAAAGACTGGGCCTAGGGATGGTTCGCGTAGGGCGATGGCAGCCTTCTTGCCGATTAAGCTGAGGGCATCAGCCAGCCCTACTGAGGTCGTAGTCTTACCTTCACCGGCTGGTGTTGGCGTGATGGCAGTCACCAGGACCAGTTTGCCTGGCTTGCTTGCTTCTTTGGGTAAGGAAGCCAGGTCCACTTTGGCGATGTGATGGCCGTAGCGGAAGAGCTGCTCGGGTTTTAAGCCCACGGAAGCCGCGATGTCTTCGATGGGACGAGGGGTAACAGAGTTGGCGATTTCAATATCAGATAAATGGGTCATGGATTAGCGGTCCTCCTAGAATGCTTGGTAATGGCCAGCCCTTGCAAGGGGCTTCTGCTATGATTATAACAGAAATGTCAGGCCTTGTGGCTAAAAAACGAATGGCCGGGGCCAAGAAAAGGCCTCGTTCGTGTTTATGCTTAGGGCAAATGGGAGGGGCTAAGGTGCAGGACTCAAAATCTTTTGCCCCCGCACTCGCTCTAAGCTAGTCTGTTTGGCTAGGAATGGCGCTATATCAAGAAAATAAGCCCCCAAAAAATTCTAAGACAAGAGGGTTGACAAATAAAAGAGTGGGTGATAAGCTTTAAATATAAACTTGTAACGCGTAAAGTTACAAGTTAGCATTTGACAATAAAGGAGGGTAGATTAAAGAGTTGTCCCAGTAGCCAATGGTAAACCAGGCAGACGGTTGCTTAAGCAGCCTTAAGTCGTCACAACCATGGTCAGAAAGTAAGAAATAGGATGTGAGTCTATGCAAATATCAAGTCGCTTTACCATTGCAATCCATTCATTGGCCGTCATCTATTTGAGACAAGACCAGCTGCGCGTAACCAGTAACTTCCTAGCGGAGAGCATTCAGGTCAATCCCGTGGTCGTCCGGTCGGTCCTATCGGGCTTGAAGGCGGCTGGCATTATCGAGTCGCGTCAAGGCAGTGGGGGGTCACGCTTGGCCAAGCCCCTGGATGCCATCACTTTTTATGATATCTATGTCACGGTAGACAGTGTTGACAAGGAGGGGCTCTTTAATTTCCATCCTAACCCACATCAGGACTGTCCGGTAGGCCGCAATATTCACCAAGCGGTGGATGGCAAATTGATACAGATCCAAGCGGCCATGGAAAATGAACTCAAGCGTATCACCATGCAAGATGTGGTGGATGATTTAGAAAAGGCCATTGCGCAAAGCGCTCAATAATCTAAGTAAATTAAATATCCCTTGGGGATTAGAAAATAAAAATAGAAAGAATAGAGGTAATTAATATGTCAAACTTTAACCAATTACAAGCAAAACGTCGTTCAATCTACGCACTCGGTAAGGAACTGCCAGTTTCTAACGATGCCCTGGTTGAAATCGTAGAAAAAGCTATGAAAGAAGCACCATCTGCTTTCAACTCTCAATCTAGCCGTGCCGTTATCTTATTCGGCAAAGAGTCTGAAGACTTCTGGAACGAGATTGCTTACAGCGAACTTGAAAAAGGTAACGCCAGCGGAAGCTTTTGAAGGGACAAAAGGTCGTTTAGCAAGTTTTGCAGCAGGGGCTGGGACCATCCTCTTCTTCGAAGACCAAGAAGTGGTAGAAGGCTTACAAGCTAACTTCCCACTCTACGCTGACAACTTCCCAATCTGGTCAGAACAAGCCCACGGGATTAACTTATACGCTGTATGGTTGGCATTGGCTGAACAAAACATCGGCATGAACGTGCAACACTACAACCCATTAGTAGACGAAAAAGTAGCCGCTAAATACAATATCCCATCTACTTGGAAATTACGTGCTCAAGCACCATTCGGTAGCGTGGTAGCGCCAGCTGGCGACAAGGAATACATGGCTGACCAAGATCGCGTTAAGTCATTCGGTAAATAAGACAAGCGATAGCTTGTGGAGGACAGAGGTCTGAAGGACCTCTGTCTTTTTTTGTGTCTGCCTCGGTCTGCCTTGGTCTGGTCGGTTGCTGAGGCAAAGTAGAGCCCTTGTGGCGGGACTGGCTCTAGCCTCGCCGGGCGAGTCTTCCGCCTTAGCGGTCTATGGTGGCCTAAGTCGCTAACGCTCCAAGGCCACTCATACGTCCGCCATCCTGTAGGCCACAAGGGCCACTTTGCCCGCACCCGACCTGGCCAAGGCTGGGGACTAGCGTTAAAAATTGGGCCCCTGGCGCAAGTCTTTGGTCGCCCTAATTTCCTTAAGTTGGTGTTGAAGTTAGGATGAAAAAATAGTCGGCAAAGCCTGTATTTAAATGAAGTAGGCCTATTTATTTTTGTTTTAGAGGGCTATAATAAGGGTGTAAGCAGAATTATCAGTCAAAAGGAGGAAGCGTTATGTTTGTTGAAAATGATTATATCTTGCGCCAAATTAAGCAGGTCATTCGTAATTTAGCGGGCCTCTTGAATTTGCAGACCGTTTTTGACTTGCTGAGTGACACTATCGACGTTCAGGATGAAGCCACTGTTCTTAAGGTGACCAATGACTACTATGCGGAATTGATTCGGATAAAACTACAAAGCAAAGGGGCGGACTACCTCAAGCGCCTGAGTGAGAATTCTGGCGTGTCCCTTGAAGCCCTAAATAAACTAATAGACGGGCAAGAGATGCTGGATCAAGAACAAGTAGCACTTCTAAAAGCCTATTTTGGGGATTGATAGAGTTAAGTACTTTCGTTAAATTCTTTAGAAAAATAGGATTTGAAGTCAGATAGACAGATAAATCATGTTGCCTACATAAAATCTTTTAGCCCCTAGGCTTGGCAAGGCGGCTGCGGGGCAAAGTAGCCCTGTATGGCATGAGGATGGCGGGCGTATGAGTGGCCTTGGAGCGATAGCGACTTAGACCACCATAGACCGCCAAGGCGGAAGACAGCCCTAGGCTGGCTGGAGCCGGTCCCTGCGACAAGGGCCTACTTTGCCTAGAGCGGCAACCGCGGCCAAGCCAAAACATGGCAAAAGTAGGTAGACAAAAAGAGGCTCTAGGGCCTCTTTTCTTATATCTTATTTCGAGACTTAGGCCACCATAGACCGACAAGGCGGAAGACAGCCGCAGGCTGGCTGGAGCCGTTCCGCCCTAAGGGCCTAACTTTGCCTATAGCAGTCGCCTCAGCCAAGCCAGAACAAGGCAGAATCCGGCAGACAAAAAAGAGACCCTAGGGTCTCTTTTTCTATCTCGATTATTCCGAGAATTGGACGTTAACATTCCCAGTTGACGAGTGGGCCTTGAATTTCTTGCTGGCGCCTTCGTTTTCTTGGTTTTTACGTTCCATGGTCTTGGTGTCGATTTGATAGTCCTTGCGTTTGCCTTGAATCGTGGCCTTAATATCACCCGTTGAGGAGGAGAGTTCAATGCCTGGCACGTCATTCAAGTCCTGAATATCTACTTCCCCAGTTGAACTATTGGCCTTGAAGGTCGTGCCACTAGCCTGGGTTTGCTTGGTGCGGATATCACCGGTTGAAGCGGATAGGTCAAAGTTTTGGCCGGAAACCTGGTCAAGGCTAATCTTACCCGTTGAGGCAGAGACGTTAATGTCCTTGCTAGCCTTAACCTTTTCTAGCTGGATGTCGCCAGTCGAGTCGTCGAGCTTGAGGTTATCCTTGAGGCTAAGGTCGCGGACGGTGATGGATCCAGTCGAAGACTTGACGTCCACTTTGGCGGCCAGCTCCTTAGGAACCGTAATGTTAATCTTGTGGGAATTGAAAATGCCGAAGGGGTTGAGGACCCAGAAATTGAAGAAGAAGAACTGGCCCTTGGATTGCATAATCAGGCGGGAGCCTTCTTGCTTGATGTTATAGTTGATGCTGCGATCTTCGGTATAGTCAATTTTGATGTCGGATTGGTCAGCGCCTGTGACGGTCACATCAGCAATCGAAGCATTGACAACCAACTCGGTCACATCGCTAGCTGAGGCTTGGTATTGCTTGTTCTCTGGCGTTCCGGCCATACTGAAGCGGGTCAGGTCGCCACCCGATAGGGCGAAGGCCGTCCCAATGGACAAGAGGCCAATGATAATGAGTAAAATGGCGGTTTTGGTCAGGTTTTTCATAAATAAGCTCCTTTCTAGGTGAGTCTCAGTCGCGACGAGAGTGAATCCAGCGCAGTCGATGGTTGAGATTGCGGAAGCCGCGTTGGGGCCCATGGCAAGAATAGGAGGCCCTAGGACCGACTAGGGAAAGACCTGCCCCCAAAGTTGAAAGAGGGCATTAACTCAGGTTGAAAGCTGAGGTGAAAGGACTGGTCACCGCTATGAATGCACCGCCGAAAATAAGGACAAAGACCGTGACATAGAAGGCGAAGAGTAGGGCTGCCATCACCAATACCAAGGCAAAGCCAATGGCCCCCACCGTGATAATAAGTGGTAACCAGATGGGGAAGGTCAGGGCAATCAAGACCCATTGGCCACCCGAAATAGGGACGTTTGGGTTTGAGTTTTTGCTTTGACCCGCTCAAAGGGCGACATTTCCGCCAGAATCCGGTTGGCAATTTCATCTAAAGTCACCCAAGTCCGCTACGGCTTGGTCCTCGGTCATGCCTTCGTCTCAGGCGGTCATCAATCATTTCGTCGAAGAAGGACAGGGTGGTGGCCAGTTCTTCCTCGGGTAGGCCGGACAAGCGCCGGGCTAGTTGGTGTTTGAAGTCGTATCTATTCATGTCGATCATCTCCCTAGATAAAGTGGTAGGCTTTCATGACGGCGTCCCAGTCCTGGAGAAAGTTCTGGATTTGACTGTGGCCGACATGAGTCAGGCGGTAGTACTTGCGTAGACGTCCTTATGCTCAATCGAGTAGGCAGCCACCGCCTGGTTGGCTTCCAGTCGCTTGAGGATGGGGTAGAGGGTGGATTCGGAGATCGGAATGTATTCCGACACATCTTTTGACAATTTTGTAGCCGTAGGAGTCTTCTTTGGCGCAGGGCGGCCAATACACAGACTTCCAAAAAGGCCACGCTTGAGTTGAGCTTCCATAGGCGTTCTTCCTTTCTACACCTATACTATACGACGCATAGTATAATGCGTCAAGAGATATTCTGTTATAAATAGTAAAATCGGTCTTAAGTCTGAGAAAAAAGAGGGGTTTACAAATGTAATCTAAGGTGTTATACTAGAAATGAGGATTACACTTGTAATCTTAAAAATGAGATTAAGGAAGGTGATGACCATGTCACAAGAATATGCGATTCAAGGCTTGTCTTGCGCTTCCTGCGCCCATGCAGTGGAAGTGGCCCTGCAGGCCGTAACGGGCGTCAAGTCAGCACAAGTGAATTTAGCAACTGAAAAAGTCAGCCTGGAGACAGAAGGGAGTGTCAGCCCCCTAGACTTGCAGGCAGCGGTCCAGGCGGCCGGTTATGATTTGGTCCTGCCCCAAGTGACGCAAAACTTCGCCCTGACAGGCATGTCCTGTGCTTCTTGCGCGGCCAATATTGAGTCTGCAGTCGGCAGCCTGCCAGGAGTCAGCGCGGCTAGCGTCAATCTGGCCACTGAAGTCCTGTCGGTGACCTACCAGCCAGGCGCTATTAATGAAGAAATAATTTGCCAAACCGTGGCAGAGGCCGGCTATCAAGCCCAGGTCCCTAGCAGATCAAGCTGAGCCAGCCAGGCCCAAATCCAGCAAGAGGCGGATCAGGCGGCCCAAGCCAAGGCCAGCCACCAAGCAGCTCTCTGGCGTCGTTTCTGGCTGTCGGCCATTTTCGCCCTGCCCCTGCTCTTTCTAGCCATGGCCGAAATGGTGGGCCTGACCCTACCGACTTGGCTTAGCCATCGCGGGGGTGGCCAGCTCTTTGTTAGTCTACAACTGGCCTTGACCCTGCCTATTCTCTGGCTGGGGCGGTCCTTCTTCCTGAATGGCTTCAAGCATTTGGTCAAAGGGCATCCTAATATGGATTCTCTGGTGGCCCTGGGAACGAGTGCGGCGGTAGCCTATAGCCTCTATAGTAGTATTCAGGTCTGGTTGGGCGACCACCATGCAGCCATGTCCCTCTATTATGAGTCAGCCGGCGTCATCCTGACCCTGGTGACACTGGGTAAATATTTCGAAGCCCGGTCCAAGGGCCAGACCTCAGCTGCCATTCAGGCCCTGATTAAGCTGGCCCCTCAAGAGGCTCAGGTCTTACGAGAAGGCCAGGAAGTGACCCTGCCACTGGACCAAGTCCAAGTGGGCGACCTAGTTCGGGTCCGACCTGGACAAAAGATTCCGGTCGACGGCCGCGTAGTGGAGGGCCAATCCTGGGTGGACGAGTCCATGTTGACCGGTGAGAGCCTGCCGGTTGCTAAAAAGGTAGGCGACCAAGTGGTGGGCGCCAGCCTCAACCAGCAGGGGTCTTTAATTGTTGAAACCAATAAAGTGGGCCAAGACACCACCTTGGCGCAGATTATTCATTTAGTTCAAGCAGCCCAAGGTTCTAAGGCGCCAATTGCCCAATTGGCTGACCGGGTTTCGGCTGTCTTCGTGCCGGTAGTTATGACCTTGGCTCTAGTGGCTGGTCTGGCCTGGTACCTGATTGGCGGCCAGTCCTGGGCCTTTGCCTTGACCATTAGCATTGCAGTCCTGGTCATTGCCTGCCCATGTGCGCTGGGTCTGGCGACACCGACGGCCATTATGGTGGGGACCGGTAAAGGGGCCGAGCAGGGCATCCTGATTAAGTCCGGGACCGCTCCTGGAAATGGCCCACCAAGTGGACGCCGTAGTCTTGGATAAGACGGGGACCCTGACCCAGGGCCAACCCCAAGTGACCGATGTCCTGCCTCTGACAGGCTGGACGCCAGATCAGTTACTAGCCTTGGCGGCTGCAGCTGAAGTTAACTCTGAGCACCCACTGGGTCAGGCCATTGTGGCCGGGGCCCGTGAGCGGGAGCTGGCTTTGCCTGAAGTGACTGACTTCCAATCACTGACCGGGTCGGGGATTCAAGTCCGGCTAGATCAGGCGACTTATTACCTGGGCAACCGACGGCTCATGCAAGAGCAGGGGCTGGATTTGGGTCAGGCAGAAGACCAGGCGGCGGCTTTGGCGGCTGGGGGCAAGACGCCAATTTATGTGGCTAATGAGCATGAGCTCCTAGGCCTGATTGCGGTAGCCGACCCGCTCAAGGCGACCAGTCCGGAGGCTGTCCGCCGCCTCAAGGCCATGGGCTTGCAGGTTATTATGTTGACGGGCGACAATGCCAAGACGGCGCAGGCTTTGGCTGCAGAAGCTGGCATTGACCAAGTCATTAGTGACGTTCTGCCTGCTGACAAGGCCCAGGTAGTGGCTGATTTGCAGGCTAAGGGACTCAAGGTAGCCATGGTAGGGGACGGCATCAATGATGCGCCTGCCCTGGCCCAGGCAGATGTGGGCTTGGCCATTGGCCGGGGGACGGACGTGGCCATTGAGTCGGCCGACATGGTCCTCATGGGCTCTGACCTGACTAGCGTGGCGACCGCCATCAAGCTCAGTCAGGCCACCATCCGCAATATTAAGGAGAACCTATTCTGGCCTTTGCCTACAATGTGCCAGGCATCCCATGCCCGGTAGCCATAGGCACGGTCTGGCGTCTTGCGGCCTCAACCCTCATTTATGCGCATGTGAACCCCATGAGTCGCTGGCCATTACCGTCTTTCAATGCCTACATGGAAGAAGAACGCCACCAGTTCATCCAAGCTGCTCCCCATGAACGCTCAGACCAGCGCCAAGACTATCGCAATGATATTATGAACGCCAATGGACGCTATCCATCGGCACCCTTAAATTACAAGTCCCACGCACGCGCTCTGGCGAGTTTAAAACCGAGCTCTTTGAACGTTACCAGCGCAACGAACAGGCCTTCCTGCTCTCCATGATGGAAATGGTGGTCAACGGGGTCTCAACACGCAAAGTTACTAAAGATTGTTCAAGAACTGTGTGGCGAGACGGTCTCCAAGTCCTTTGTGTCAGATGTTATGAAGCGGCTAGATCCTGAGATTGAAGCTTTCAAAAATCGGACCCTGACCCACAGCCACTTCCGCTACCTCTACCTCGATGCCCTTTACATTAAGGTGCGCGAAGAGGGTCCGTGTGGTGTCCAAGGCGGTCTACCTAGCCCAAGGCGTTAACGAGGCCAACAAGCGCGAAATCATTGGCTTTTGGGTGTCAGAAGAAGAAAGCAAGGAGGCTTGGCTGACCTTCCTTCAGTCCCTGCGAGCCCGTGGTTTGAGCCAGCCCACCCTGATTATTTCAGACGCTCATTCCGGCCTCAGAGCAGCCATCCAGCACTGTTTTGTCGGCGTCCCTTGGCAACGTTGCGTCTTTCATTTCTTGTCCAACATTGTCGAGACCATTCCTAGAAAAGGGAGTTTCGAAGCACGCGCGAAGTTGAAGGCCATTTTCAAGGCACCCACCGCCGAACATGCAAGACGGCTTAAGGAAGCTTTTGAGGCCTCTGTCGCGGACAATCCTCGCTATCAGAAGGCCTTAAAGGTTTTAGACGAGGGCTTTGAAGATGCCGTCCAGTTTATGATGGAGCCTGAGATTTATCATCCCAACTTTGCGGACTACCAATTCTGTCGAACGTTTGAACCGTGAAATCAGACGGCGAGATAAGGTCATTGGCGTCTATCCTAATGTCGCTTCTGCTGAGCGACTAATTGGCGCCATCCTCATTGATCTAAACGATGCTTGGCAGGCCAATGCGCGCCCCTTCCTGGTCAACTTCACCAAACGCAAATAAGCTATAGGACAGCCTACATATTTTTACACAGGATTTTGGACTTGACTGGAAACTGGGGAATGAGGGAGCCAGTGGTCCACTCTGGAGAGTGGGACCACTAGCTAGGTCGAAAAAGCTGGGAAAAGGCCGGAAACAGGGAAAAGAGGCAGAGCCAGTGGTCCACTTTGGAGAGTGGACCACTAGCTGGGGTGGAAAGGCCGGGAAAGGGCCGGAAACTGGGGAAAGAGTCAGAGCCAGTGGACCACTTTGAAGAGTGGACCACTAGCTGGGGCGGAGAGGCGGGAAAAGGGCCGGAAACTGGGGAAAGTAGCAGAGCCAGTGGACCACTAGCTAGGGCAGAAAGGCTGGAAAAGGGTTGGAAACTGGGGAAAGAGGCAGAGTGGTCCACTTTGTCAGTGGACCACTAGCTGGGTCAGAAAGGCGGAAATGGCCAGTATCTGGGGGAGTGGCAGAAGCTCCGTCCCGAGCTGGAGGCTTGATAAGTTCGGGGCTCTCTTCTTATACTGACAAGGTTACTAATCAAGCAACTTAAAGGAGCAACACTATGTCCATTATTTCAAAGATTCTCATAACTTTATCAGCCTTGCTTTTCTTCTATATTATGTATTTGGAGACGGTGGCGACGACTTCGCAAGTTACTAGCCGGGTTTTCTCTATTAGTCGGGAGCAGCTGGCAGAGCCTAAGTTCAATACCCTCATGAAAAATCAAGGGATCTACAACGGCTTTATTGGCGCGGCTTTACTCTACGCGACTTACTTTGCCTCGGCGCCTAAGGAGTTGGCCCTGGTCTTGCTGATCAACATTCTGGTGGTGGGGGCCTACGGGGCAGTCACTAGCGACAAGGCCATTCTAGTCAAACAGGGTGGATTGCCTTTCTTGGCTTTACTTAGCCTATTCTTCTAATAACAAGACCTAGGTTTATATGATTATCAATAAAAAGTGCATATTCCTTGCTTTACTATCTAAGAGGTCTATAATGGTAGATAGAGATAGGGCAATCCTATCAAAAAGTAAAGGAGTGTTTGATTATGTCAACCGTTCAACGTCTTAACGAAATCACAGCCAACTTAGGTGTTTTATATGCGAAATTGCATCAACACCACTTCTATGTAAAAGGCCAGGAATTCTACAAATTGCACGAACTTTTCGAAACGCAATATAACGAAGTTCACGAACAATTTGACCAAGTAGCAGAGCGCATCCTCATGATTGGTGGCAAGCCAGTCTCAACTTTAGGTGAATTCTTAGCCTTGGCAACCATCAAGGAAGCACCCTACACGACTGAAAAATCAGCGCCGTCAAATGGTCGAAGAAACAGTTGCCGACTTCGAGCTCTTCCGCACTCAATTGGAAGCTGCCATCCATTCTGACATCGACGAAGTCAGCCAAGACCTCTTGATTGGCATGAAAGCTGTCTACGACAAGCACTTGTGGACCATGAAGGCTTACTTGGGCTAAGGTTCATTAACTGTTATATAGACTAAATACATGAAGGGAGCTAGAGTCAAAATCTAGTCCCTTCATGCTTCTTTAAAAGCTTTCTTCGCTATTTTGTCTATAGTTAGTTACCAAATCGATTTTTGACTTTCCATTTTTCTAAAGCAATGCTACCCAGAAGGGTAGATCCCAGTAATAAAGGAAAGTAAGAGCCAAATAATCCAATGTCCGAATAGGCTCCAGGCGTTCCCGGTGAAACGTAAACGGCGTCCCTCAATCACCGTATGATTGATTTTTCCATCCATAAATCATACATAAGGCCCAAGGATAGCAGATTCCAAAAAGTAAAGAAGGTAATGAGAATGCCGAGAATGTACCAGCCAATTAAAGCTTAAAAGGCCTCCGTCAAAGTAACTTTCTTTCAAAGTGATAATCCCCCTAGTAAATATAAATTGAGAAAGCTATAAATATGTTTGAATGGCTAAAAGCACATTGAAAACACATTGTGAATTTATCATGAATAAGGATCTATGTATATACTGAAATTATAATTCAGCAAGAATCTTAAAACATCTAGCAAGAATTCTAAACTTTATTCTCTTTGATTAATAAATGCTATCTATTATCGGGCACAGAAATATGAGTAGACTAAAGCAGCTGAAGTAATAAGTTCCCTAGTAAGGAAAATCGAAAGGAATTATCATGCCAGATACTCTAAAACAAGAAAAACCCATCCGCCAGACCCTAACTTTGATTAGGCGCCATGCCTTGGTCCTACTGTCCATGGGGACGGCCCTGCAATTCCTAGTCAGTGGGCTAGGGGCCGGGCTGTTGGTCTATCTCTTCAGGTTGGCTCTGATTGCAGCCGACCAGACCAACCTGGACAAAAACAATATTAGTCATCTGCTGGCTAACCCGCTCTCTATTGGGATTCTGCTGGTCCTGGGGGCGGTCTTTGCCTTGCTATTCTACCTAGAACTGTCAGCCATAGCATATGTGATTGATGCCTGTCGCCAGGGCAAACGCCTGTCCTATCGAGGTTTGCTGACCCATTCCCTGGGCCGGCTCAAATCCTTGACCGGGTTGGACTTTGTTAGTTTTTTTGGCTATTTGCTCATTACCTTGCCAGTCAGTGGCTTGGTCCTCGAGTCCAGTCTGACGGAGGGCATTTATGTGCCGGAATTCATTACGGGTGAATTGATGAAGACCCCCATGGGGACGGTTATGGTGGGGCTGGTTTTTCTAGTCCTATCCTATCTCAACCTGCGCTTGATTTACACAGTTCCTCTTATGGTTATTGGCGACCAGGCCTTCTCTCAATCGCTTAAAATGAGTTGGCAGGCCACGCGCCAGGGCAAGCGCAAGCTAGTGGGCGCCTTGCTGGGCTTTGAAGTAATCCTGGCTATCTTGGGCTTTCTATTTATTATTCTAGGTGCCAGCCTAGCCTTCCTAATCAATACAAAGGGCGATAATCTCTGGTTCCAGGCCGGCGTCTTGACCCTCTATCGGGGCGTCAACTTCGCCTTTGGCCTCTTCACCAAGGTGGGCGTCATGTCCATTCTCCTGATTTTCCTGGGGCGGTCTTTGGAAAGTCAGCCTTACTTGCTAGCCCAGGCCAAGGGCAAACGTGGTTGGCGCTTCTACCTCTTGCTCGTCTTGCTGGGCGCCATGGCCTATGGCTCGGCGGCCTTTGGAAGTCTTTAGCAGTGGACTTAACACTAAACAGCAGGTTGTGGCCCACCGGGGCTATGTGGCCGAGGGAGTGGAGAATACCATTCCCAGCCCCTGGAAGCGGCGGCTGCCCAAGGGGTAGACCAGGTAGAGATGGATATTCTGCTGACCAAGGATTTGCAGTTTGTGGTCATGCACGACTATAACCTCAAGCGCCTGGCTGGCATTGACCGCCGGGTTCAGGACATGACGCTGGCGGAAGTGGAGGGTCTGACTGTGCACCAGGACGGCCTGGAGGCCACCATTCCTTCCTTTGACGCCTATGTCAAACGAGCCAAAAGAATTGGGCGTCAAGCTCCTAGTCGAGCTCAAGCCTCACGGGGGCGAGCCTGACAATTACGCTCAAATCTTTATCGACAAGATGCGTCAGCTGGGTGTGGAGACCCACTATAAGACCATGTCCTTAGACCTCAAGGTCATGGAAGAAATTGAGCGACTGGCGCCGGAAATCGAGACCGGCTATGTCATTCCCATCCAGCTAGGGGGCTTTGGCGACAATCAGGTAGACTTCTTCGTCATCGAAGACTTCTCCTATCAGGACTACTTTGGCTGACCAGGCCCACGACCAGGGCAAGGCCATCTATGTCTGGACCATTAATGACAACGAAAAAATCCGAAAATACCTGCAAAAACCGGTCGATGCCATCATTACGGACCAGCCGGATCAAGTGGCCAGCATCAGACAAAAGCTCCAGTCCCATGAGGGCAACTACTTGGACTACCTGCTCCAGTTGGCTTCGGCAACTAGCTGGATTGACTCAGGCTAACTAGCTCGCTTGGCATGGACTCACTTGCTAGATTGACTTAGGCTCAATCCTAGCAGCTCGGCTGGTTTAGATTCAATTTCTTTGCCTGACTGGTCTTGGTCTTGTCTAACTCACGGCTAGTTTCAGCTGCTGAGTGTATGGCTTGGCTAGCTCTCGATGAGTGTGTCACTGGATGGGCCAGTCTTTTCGCTGAAGCTTCGCTAGTGTAGCGCAGTGTGGCTTGGGCTAACTCTTTTCCTAGTTAAGCCAATTGAAGCACACCTAAAAAGAGGCCCCAGGGCCTCTTTTTACAGGCTTAAGTCGGCCATTTGTAGGGAATTTGTTACAGACACTGGGGGCATTCATGTTACAATAAGGGTGCAAGTATTGTATAGCCGATTAGAGCCAAAGGAGGGAGGCAAGGGATGAAACGGATTGCCATATTAAACACAGGGGGAACCATCTCCATGAGCGAGGACCAGACCACTGGTAAGGTCTCGCCATCTTCCACCAATCCGCTCAGCCAGGAAGGCAATCTCTTCCGCTCCTTGGCTGACCTAACCATCATTGACTTCTTCCACCTGCCGTCACCCCATGTGACGCCCCAACATATGTTGGAGCTTAAGAACTGGATTGAAGCCCGCCAGGAGGACTTTGATGGGGTGGTCATCACCCACGGGACCGACACCCTGGAAGAGACGGCCTATTTCCTGAGTTGACCCTGAATCTAGACATTCCGGTCATCATTACTGGAGCCATGCGTTCCAGCAATGAAATGGGCTCAGATGGCCTCAGCCAATTTGCGGTCGGCCATCGTTACCGCCGTTGCCGACCAGTCACGAGGCAAGGGGGTCATGGTAGTCATGAACGAGGAAATTCACACGGCCACCTATGTGACCAAGACCCACACTACCAATGTGGCTACCTTCCAGACGCCAACCTTTGGGCCAAATGGGATTGTGTCTAAGAACCAGGTCCTCTACTTCCAGAAGTTGATCCATACCGAGCACTATGAGCTCCAAAGCCCTGACTCAAGCAAGTAGCCCTGCTCAAGGCTTACTCGGGCATGACGGCTGATTTGTTTGACCACATTGTGGACTCAGGCGCCTATGATGGTCTGGTCATTGAAGGCCCTAGGGGCAGGCAACCTGCCACCCTGCCAGCTTAGCTGGCCTTAAGAAGGTGCTGGCGGCTGGCCTGCCAGTGGTCATGGTGTCGCGGGCCTTCAACGGCATTACGGAAGATGTTTATGACTATGAAGGGGGCGGCAAGCAGCTGCGCCAAGCCGGGGTCATCTTCACCCAGGGCTTGAGTGGGGTTAAGGCTCGTATCAAGTTGCTGGTCTTGCTTAACAGCCAGACGCCGGTTAATATCGCCCAGGCCTTTCATTTGGGGGCAAAATAAGTGAAAAATTATCAAAAAAGGGATGCCAAGGCGCCGTTTTTTTGATAAACTAATAGGGACAGTTAGAATGAGTAGAAAGGTGACCCATATGAGTCAAGTAACCCATATTGGATTAAGCTTCTTCGGCTACAATCGTAGTCAGGTAGAACGCGTCATTGAATCCAAGGATCAGCGGATTAGTGAGCTAGAAAAGCAAGTCGCTGACATCCAAGCACAAGTGACCAAGCTGCAAGCAGACATGGTCAAATATCAGGACATGGAACAAGCCCTTAAGGACGGGATTGTGGATGCCCGCCGCACAGGTAACCAGATTGTCCAAGAATCGACGGAAGAGGCCCAACGCCTAGTCGATCAGACCAACCAACAAGTGGTCCAATACAAGGAAGAGTTCGCCGCCTACAGCCATGATTTGGTGGAAGGCGGGGCCCAGCTTAAGGACCAGCTCAATGAGATGAAGGCCCAAATGATGACTATCTTGTCACAGTATGAAGCCATCCTCAAAGACACGGACTTTGATGCCCTCTATCCAGAGAAGGAAGTCAATCGCTTCAATATCCAGCTTCAGGAATATGTGGCCGACGACGGCTTTAGCCTTAAGGGGCGGGAAGATTTAAGCCACCTCTTACAAGACGGCAGCCTGACCGAAGAAGAGAAGCAAGAATTGAAGAAACTAATCCAGGAAGTGATGACGGTCGAGCCTAATCAAGAGGCGCCCCAATCGAACGCGTCATCAACATCTGCCAAAGATAAGCAAGACCAGGAGGACGACTCCTCCTCTCAGTTCCAAGCAGTCAAGAAAGTTGTCGGGTCTGATCAAGTCTATGAAGAAGCGCCCGTAGGGGAAGAGTCCTCCAGCTCAGTCAGCGATGCTGACCGCAAGCTCGTCCCTTTTAAACCCAAACACAACAAGAAGAAACGATCATAAGCCTCAAGTCCCGTGTCAACCAACCACGGGCTTTTGCTTACTAAGAAGGAGCCTAACATGAGTTTAACAAGTCAAGTAGCCAAGCGCCGGACCTTTGCCATTATTTCTCACCCGGACGCGGGGAAGACGACCATCACCGAGCAACTCCTGCTCTTCTCGGGAGCCATCCGGGAAGCCGGGACGGTCAAGGCCAAGGGGAAGCAGTCTAAGAAATTCGCCAAGTCCGACTGGATGGAAATCGAGAAGCAACGGGGCATCTCCGTCACTTCTTCGGTTATGCAGGTGGACTATGATGGCTATCAAGTCAATATTCTGGATACCCCAGGGCACGAGGACTTCTCGGAAGATACCTACCGGACCCTGATGGCGGTGGATGCCGCGGTCATGGTGGTGGACTCAGGGAAGGGGGATTGAGCCTCAGACCAAGAAACTCTTCGAAGTCTGCTCCATGCGTGGTATTCCCATCTTCACCTTCATGAACAAGTTGGACCGAGACGGTCGGGAGCCCCTAGAATTGGTGGCGGAACTGGAAGAAGTCCTAGGCATTGATGCCTATCCTATGAACTGGCCAATGGGCATGGGGAAAAACTTACTGGGCCTCTACGACCTCTACAATAACCGGGTGGAACTACGCGGCTTAGACGGGGAAGAGGACAGCTATATTCCTCTAGATCAAGACGGGGAAGCCCAAGGTGACCATGCCTTCAAGCAATCCTCTATCTATTCTCAAGCCATGGAAGATGCCCAGCTCTTGTTAGAAGCGGGGAATGCCTTCGACCGTGAGCTCATTAACCGGGGTAAGTTGACGCCTGTCTTCTTCGGGTCAGCCTAACCGGTTTCGGGGTCCAAACCTTCTTCGATGCCTTCGTTGATTTGGCGCCAGCGCCAGCGGCGGTAGAAGCCGAAGGAGAAGTGGTGGTCCAGCCAACTGATGAACGCTTCACTGGCTTTATCTTCAAGATTCAAGCCAACATGAACCCAGCCCACCGCGACCGGATCGCCTTTGTCCGTATCTGCTCAGGCAAATTCGAGCAGGGCATGAACGTGACTCTCAATCGGACCAAGCGGACCATCCGCATGGCCCACACCACGCAATTCATGGCCGATACCCGTGAAGAAGTGCAAGAAGCCGTGGCCGGGGACATTATTGGTCTCTATGATACAGGCAACCTACAGATTGGCGACACCCTCTACACGGGCAATGCCGGTCTGCAATTCAAGCCACTGCCACAGTTTACACCGGAACTCTTCATGAAGGTAACGCCTAAGAACGTCATGAAGCAGAAGTCCTTCCACAAGGGGATTGAGCAGCTGGTCCAAGAAGGGGCCATCCAGCTCTACAAGACCTACCACACCGAAGAATACATTATCGGGGCGGTTGGTCAGCTGCAATTTGAAGTCTTCCAGTACCGCCTCCTGCATGAATACAATGCGGAAGTGGACATGACCCCAATTGGCAACAAGATTGCCCGTTGGATTGACGAGAAGGACCTCAACCCTAACATGTCGTCCAGCCGTAACCTCTTGGCTAAGGACCGCTTCGGTCAGCCGGTCTTCTTGTTCGAGAACGCCTTTGCTGAAAATTGGTTCAAGGACAAGTATCCAGACATTGAATTGAAAAAATTACTCTAATCACTTGCTCATAGAAAGGAGCCAGGCCCATGAATACGCCAGTTACCCTCTTAGCAGATTTCTACAAACTCTCCCACTGGGAACAATACCCAGCCAAGACCGAGAATGTTTATTCGGTCTTGACCCCACGTTCCAAATGAACGGGCCCAATTTAGCCAACATGTGGTGGTCTTCGGGATCCAATACTATATCAAGGAATACTTGATCCGACGCTTCAATGAGGGCTTCTTCCAAAAGCCTAAGCGTCAAGTCATCGCCGACTATCAACGCTTCGTTAAGCATTCCTTAGGCTTGGACCCAGTGCCTGTGGCCCATTTGGAGGCCCTACACGACTTGGGCTATCTACCTATTAAAATCTCTGCCCTAGCTGAGGGGACTCGGGCGCCTATCAAGGTGCCAGTCTTGACCATCGAGAATACCCATCCGGACTTCTTCTGGTTGTCTAGCTACTTAGAAACCACCATGCTCAACACCCTCTGGTTGCCGATGACTAGTGCCACTGTGGCGGATGGCTACCGCCGGATTTTGGAAAGCTTTAGCCTGCAAACTACAGGTGGCGTCGAGGGCGTGGACTTCCAAGCCCATGACTTCGGTATGCGGGGCATGAGTTCGGAAATGACTTCGACCGTGTCAGGCGCGGCACATTTGCTCAGCTTCTTGGGCTCGGACACCATTCCAGCTGGTTGCTTCCATGAAGAATACTATGAGGCTGACTGTGAAAAGGCACCGATTATTATGAGTATTCCGGCCACTGAGCACAGCGTCATGTGTGCCTATGGCGAGGATAGCGAGCAAGAACTCTTCCGCCACCTGCTGACGGATGTCTACCCTAGGGGCTTTGTCAGCGTGGTGAGCGACAGTTGGGACTTCTGGCGCGTGGTAGGGGAATACCTGCCAGCCCTTAAGTCAGTCATTCTGGAACGTGATGGTCGCCTAGTCATCCGACCTGACTCTGGCGTGCCAGAAGACATTCTCTGCGGGACGGTCCAAGAATTTGGCAAGGGCCAAACGCCAGAAGAAAAGGGTCTAATTGAGTGTCTGTGGGATACTTTTGGCGGCCAGGTCAATGACTTGGGCTACAAGGTGCTGGACCCGCATATCGGGGCCATCTATGGCGACTCCATTACTCTGGAACGGGCCCAACTGATTTTAGAGCGCTTGGCAGCTAAGGGCTTTGCAAGCTCCAACGTGGTCTTCGGCATTGGCAGCCGATCCTATCAATCCATGACCCGGGACTCCTTCGGCTTCGCCCTCAAGGCGACCTCAGTGGTCATCGACGGTCAGGAGAAGGCCATCTTCAAGGCACCTAAGACTGACAAGGGCGGCACCAAGAAGTCGCAAAAGGGCCGGGTGCGGGTTTACCGCAATGACCAAGGTCAGCTGACCTACGAAGACGGCCATACCCGCGAAAGCTTGGCAGGCTGCGACAACCTGTTGCTGCCAGTCTTCGAGAACGGCCGCCTCTTGCGCCGGACTTCCCTAGAAGACATTCGCCAGCTCCTAAAAGATAAGTAATAGAAGCAAAAGAGACTGAAACACTTAGTTTCAGTCTCTTATTATATATAGCCACAAAAAAACCGCCTGCTTATAGGCGGAGTTCTAACTCGACAAAGTTGTGGGCCTCTAGGATTTCGACATTGTCACGGTTGTTTTGCTGGAAGAGCTTGGCAATGGCAAAATCAATTTCCTTGGCGCGCACAGGGCGGTTCTTATTGATGACGATGATGTTCTTGTGGGTTGGGGCAGCTGAATAGAAGACGGTTGTGGGACCTAGGGTGTAGACCTTAACAATGGATGCGTCCGAACATTCTAGCTGTTTAGTGACCAAGTCATAATGACTATTGGTGACGTCAATCATTTTCATACGAGACCCTCCTTTATTCTATTATAAGCCTTTTCAAACCAAAAATATAGGGGAATTTCTAGAAAAAAACCGCAAAGAGACATTTTCATGACAAAAAGCGACTAGGATGGGGCCAAATTAGGAAAGCGTTTAAAAAATTTTCGTCTTTAGGGTCATTTTTTCATGCTAGACGGTTGTTCTATCGGGAAAAAAATGTTATCCTAGTACGTGAAGAGATGTAATCGCCATTACATCCTCATCTTCTAAACTATTTTTTCAAAGGAGTTTTTTTGATATGGAAAAGAAAGAATTTCACGTTGTAGCTGAAACAGGGATTCACGCACGTCCAGCGACTTTGTTGGTACAAACTGCAAGCAAATTCTCTGCTGATTTAAACTTAGAATACAAAGGTAAATCTGTTAACTTGAAATCCATCATGGGTGTTATGTCATTAGGCGTAGGCCAAGGCGCTGACGTAACCATTACGGCAGAAGGTGCTGACGAAAAAGAAGCGCTTGAAGCAGTAACTGAAACTATGAAAAAAAGAAGGCTTTGGCTGAGTAATGACATACTTAGCGGGTATTGCAGCGAGTGATGGGATTGCCATCGCTCCTGCTTATTTATTAACGGAGCCAGATTTGAGCTTTGAGCGAGTAGCCGTAGCAGACACTGACGCCGAAGTTGCGCGTTTGGATGCTGCCTTGGCTCAAGCCAAAGAAGAGATCACTGCCATTCGTGACTTGGCATTAGACGCTTTAGGCGAACACGAAGCACAGGTCTTTGAAGCTCACTTGTTGGTATTAGGCGACCCAGAATTAACTGACCAAATCAAAAATACTATCCGTAACGAAAAGGTAAATGCGGAAGCAGCCTTGCGTGATGTAAGCGGCATGTTCATCCAATTGTTCAAATCAATGGAAGACAACCCATACATGCAAGAGCGTGCAGCCGACATCAAAGACGTATCTGAACGCGTACTTGCTGCTCTCTTAGGCGTTAAGTTACCAAGTCCAGCTACTATCTCTGAAGAAGCCATTGTCATTGCCCATGACTTGACTCCAAGTGACACGGCGCAATTGAACAAGAAATACGTTCGGGCCTTTGTAACAAATATTGGCGGACGCACCTCCCACTCAGCCATTATGGCGCGCTCTCTGGAAATTCCTGCCATTGTCGGGACCAAGGAAGTAACCCATGTGGTTAAGGATGGCGACTTACTGATCGTCGACGCCTTAGAAGGTAAAGTACTTGTTAACCCTAGCGAAGCGGAAGTAGCGGAATACCGCCAAAAAGCCCAAGCCTTCGCTGACCAAAAAGCAGAATGGGCGAAACTGGTCTCTGCACCATCCGTAACCAAAGACGGCAAACACGTGGAATTGGCTGCCAACATCGGGACGCCAAAAGACGTAGCCGGTGTCTTGGCTAACGGTGGGGAAGCAGTCGGTCTCTACCGGACTGAGTTCCTTTACATGGACTCTGCTGATTTCCCAACTGAAGATGAACAATACGAAGCTTACAAGGCCGTATTGGAATCAATGGCTGGCAAGCCAGTGGTGGTACGTACCATGGATATCGGTGGTGACAAAGAGTTACCATACTTGGAATTACCACACGAAATGAACCCATTCTTGGGTTACCGGGCTATCCGGATTTCCTTGGACCAACGCGACATGTTCAAGACCCAATTGCGGGCTCTCTTACGCGCGTCTGTTCATGGTAACTTACGGATTATGTTCCCAATGATCGCGACCTTGAGCGAATTTCGTTCAGCTAAGTCCTTCTACGAAGAAGTCAAGGCTGAATTAGTCGCTGAAGGCGTGGCAGTAGCTGACGGCATCCAAGTCGGGATCATGATTGAGATTCCTGCTGCGGCTGTCTTGGCTCATCAATTTGCTAAGGAAGTAGACTTCTTCTCTATCGGGACCAACGACTTGATCCAATACACCATGGCGGCGGACCGGATGAACGAGCAAGTCTCTTACCTCTACCAACCTTACAACCCATCTATCTTGACCTTGATCAAGCATGTCATCGACGCATCGCATGCTGAAGGCAAATGGACTGGTATGTGGGGGGAAATGGCTGGGGACCAAACGGCTGTGCCACTCCTCTTAGGGATGGGCTTAGACGAGTTCTCTATGTCAGCGACTTCTATCTTGAAGACGCGCTCCTCTTAACCAAGTTGGACTCTCAAGAAATGAAAGCCCTGGTTGACAAAGCCATCAACGAGTGCACCACTGTTGATGAAGTAGAAGCCTTTAGTAGCTGAAGCCGTTGCCAAAAGCAACTGGCCAAGCATAATAAGCTAAGAATTAGGAGACTAGGACGGCGGTCCTGGTCTCTTTTTGTGTGGGCAGGGGCTTTGGACTTGGGAGCTGGCTGAGGAGGGGAGGCCAGGACTCAAGTCAAGTAAAAGAGCCGACCGGGAAGGGACGCTTGCGAGGTCTCGGCTTAGGACCAGGCTAGCTAATCTGCCAGCCAAGAAAAGGGGCTCGCCCAGGCCTACCAGACCTTGACAAAGCCCGTCCCATGCCGTAAAATAGATAGGTATTCGACTTGCGAATACATCGTGTCTCAGTAGCTCAGCTGGATAGAGCATTCGCCTTCTAAGCGAACGGTCGGGGGTTCGAATCCCTCCTGGGATGTTAAGGCAGTTTATACATGGTTTTATCTATTCAAAAAGCCCGTTAAGACGGGCTTTTTGTCTGCAAATGATATTGCATGTGTCAATTGGTGTGCACAAAAATTACACAGTATGAGAATGAAAGGAACCCCACTAGCTAACAAAGGCTAGTGGAGTTCCTTTATTTTTCTTTAATCTCAAATTCATGGACTCTATTAAAGACCAAACCTTTTGCTTTATCGTTATCCTTATATTGGACGGCGTGTACTTTATGCTTGCCAGCATTTGCTTTTGTATCTGGGACATAGAGAGAACCATCCATTCCCAAACCAACCTGTTTGCTATCAACTTCTATTCCGTCAATGTAGAAATAGGTGAGCAAAGTACCATCCAGATTCCGAGCTGAAATACCAATCTGTAGCCAGTTGCCATCTTTATAAATATATACTGCCTGACCACTTCTCAGTAGAACCAGATGCGGATGAAATATTGAACTCGCCACTTCCAATTGCTTCATCAGGTAGTTGGTACTCAATTTTTTCTTTCTGACTAGCTGATGTATTATTAGGATTTGCCTTTTCTTCTGTTTTAATGAGCTCGAAGTGATAGCCAGTCAATCTAGAAAGTATATGGTGCCCAGAATAATCTAATACTAAATCAACACTGACTATCAAGAAGCTAGCTACAAAAATGAATGCCAAATAATCTTTAAATTTCAACCTTAATATTCCTCCAAAATGACTTAAGTATATGCTGTGATTACTTTATAAAAGTACACTGATATACTATCTCAATCTAATAAGACATGGAAGAGGTGAAGGTTGATTCAGCAAAAATCCTAAAACATTCCGCAAGAATTTACAATTTTAATCTATAGTAGGAGCATTAAAGCCTACACTATAAATCGATGACATAAAATAATCCACCTACTTATATTAGGTGGGTTATTTTCGGTTTTAATGCAAAAACCGAAAATAAGTCCCTTATAATGATAACCTATTTCCAGTTTTATCTCTGACTTGCTAAATAATAGTTGAGATATTTAGTTGATTAGCTACTATATATCTAATCTCTACCCATTAGCGCGCAGCCTATTCTCATAGGCCAGTTTCATTAACATGGTGTAGAGGGGGCCCATGTCATAGCGTCTGGGGAATTCCAGGGTCAGGGTCTGGCGGCTTTCGCTGTGGGCCTTGAGGCGGATGTTGTCCAGGTACTCAATGGTCAGTTCGCTGTCATCCAGCATGGCGCCAGCCGTTTCTAGCTCAACATTAATAATGTTCATGAGGAAGATGGACTTATAGCGGGCCTTCTTGCCGGTGGTGCCTTGGCGGTCGACAAAGAGGATGCGGATATTGGTGAAGATGACTAGGTCCCGAATGAGGGCGTAGCCTGCCTGGATTTCTTCCTTTTCAATCAATAGGTGGCCGTAGTCCTTGGCCAAGCTGTCCTTGGAGACCTCGCTCATATTGCCGGATAGACCTTGGAATAGATTGCCTAATACCATACTAATCCCTCCTTATTGATTCTTAGCTCTAGTATAGCAGACCCATGCCGTCCTTGCCCAAGAAAGGCCCTAACTTTCAACTGGCCTCAATCTGTAGTACAATAGAAGCACGAAAATCAAGCAGGAAAATATGACCGCGCGACGGAGGGGGCGACAGACATGTTAGCATATGAAATATTGGGACTAGAGGGACCCACAGAGGATGAGGCGGTCCTAGAGGTAGCCTATCGCCAACGCTATGAGGAGTGGCAGGAGGATGCCCAGGCCCTGGCCCAACTAGAGGCGGCCTATCAATGGGCCCTCAGTCAAAGGGGTGCCAGCCAGGACATCGCCAGCTTGTTTAATGATTTGGGTGACTCATCTGAGGAGGCAGGGACAGACTGGACCGATTTTGACCTGGAAGCCTGGATGGCGTCAGGCCTGTCGGGCCAATTCAGCCAGCAGGTGGCTCATAACCGACTGGCCCAGAACTTGGCCGGGCTTAAGCAGCAATTCAATGACTGGTCAGCTTGGCAGCAACTCCTAGTCGACCAAGCCAATAAGGACTGGCAGGTGCCCCAGGAAGACTTCCTCTTGGCCCTCCAGCAGCTGCCCCTGGAATCATTAGAAAATAAACGGGTGCTCTACACCCTCATCGGCTATGTCCCCAGCCTCAAGGGCGACCCTGACCTAACCCAAGCCCTTGGCCAGCGGGTCAATCAGCGCTGGGAAGAGCTGGTGGGCAAGTCCTGGTATCCAACTAATCGTCGCATGCTACTAGCAGGTCTCATTACGACCTTTGGTAGTCTGGCTTGCTTTGGCTTACAGATTTTAATCTGGTTGGGAATCATGATTTGGCCTCAAGCCTATGCCGTCTGGCTGCCCTTGGTGGCTAGCAATGCCTTGGTCTGCTACTGCTTCGAGCTTGAGTACAGTACGGTCAACAACTGGGGCCACTTCCCTCATTACTTGGATGGCTCAGGCTATCGCTATCTGGCCCTGTCCAGTCTGCCCCTGGCCGGCCTCTATCTGGCGACTCTGGTCTTGGGTGCCTTGGCGGTCTGGCAGGAGACCTGGTTGCCGGCCTTTGGCTGGACTTTTGGCCTGCTGATGGTCTTAGTGGCGGTCCTGCTCTTGGCCCAGCGGGGCTTAGGTATGGGAGCCTTTCATTTCAAGAATCAGGTCTATGATGCGGGCCAACCCATCCTCTATCTGATTTTGGCCGGCCTGGTCCTAGTGACCTTGGTTGCCTGGTTCTTGCACATGAGCCAGCCCAATTTTTCGATCTTCTTATTAAGTAGCTTCTATTTATATGTCAACGCCAAACTAGACCCGACCAAGAAGCCAGCAGGGCGCTACCTGCTTAACCAGGTCAGCTACCTGATCAGCGTCTCGGCCTTGCTGGTGGCTTGGCGATTTTATCAAGGCGCCTTTTGGCAGGTGCCCAACATTATCTGGTGGGTCATGGCTCTGACCTTAGTTCCCTACCTGGTGGGGCCTTTGCTGGCTAGATTCCAATCGCGTGAAAAGGAGTAAGTATTATGACAGTTATCGGTATTGACTTAGGTACCACCAACAGCTTGGCGGTGGCCTATAGTGACGGGCAAGTTCGCATGATTCCCAATAGTTTTGGGGAATATCTGACCCCGAGTGTGGTCTACTATGATGGGTCGGAAATCCAAGTGGGTAAGATTGCCCGGGAGAAATTAGTGACCCATCCCCAAGACACCGCCCAACTCTTCAAGCTCCATATGGGGGCCAACCGCCAAATTACCCTATCCAAACGGGCCTTCCAGCCGGAAGAATTGTCAGCCTGTGTCCTCAAGCAGTTGGTGGCAGATGCCGAGGCCTTTTTAGGTCAGACGGTGACCGAGCTGGTTATTAGTGTGCCGGCTTACTTCAACGCCGAGCAACGCCAAGCCACTAAGAAGGCGGGCGAGTTGCTGGGCCTCAAGGTAGAACGTCTTATTAATGAGCCGTCTGCAGCAGCCATTGCCTGTCACCAGGCAGATGAATTCGAGACCTTTGTGGTCTTCGACTTTGGGGGCGGGACCCTAGACGTGTCCGTAGTGGACTGCTTCGAAATGTCATCTCCATTGCAGCCATTGCCGGGGATAACCACCTAGGCGGTAGCGACTTCGACCGACTGATTGCCCAGTATGTCTGTCGCAAGGCCGGGACTAATTTTGAAGCCCTCAACCGCCGCACCCGCAACTCTCTGCTCTTGGCGGCAGAGCGGGTCAAGAAGCAATTGTCTGAATTTGAGTCAGTCAATATGCAGGTCCAACTGGAAGGCAAGTCCCACGAATATAAGATTACCAATGAATTATTGGCTGAAATCAGCCAGCCCCTCTTTAAACGCATGCGGGAAGTCATCCGCAAGGCCATTGTGGAAAGTAAGTTTGGCGCGAGCGAACTAGACCGCCTAATCTTGGTTGGGGGTTCTTCCTACATGCCGGTGGTCAATGACTACCTCAAGCGCCTGCTTAACCTGCCAGTCGTTAGCGGTCAGAAGATGGACGAGTTAGTGGCCCTAGGTTTAGTCAGTATATCGGTATCAAGACCCGGGCCCAGGAGGTCAAGGACTTGGTGGTGACCGACATTTGTCCTTTTTCCCTGTCTACTTCGGTTCACAACTATGTGGATGAGGACAAGGATTTGTCTGACGTCCTGATTGCGCGCAACTCCGTTCTGCCAAGTAGCAAGACCCAGATCTATTCGCCGGTCCGCAAGGATCAACCAACCATTCGCTTCAAGGTCTACCAGGGGGAAGCCATGTATGCCAAGGACAATCTCTTCCTGGGCTCGGTTCAGTTGCCGGTGCCTAGCAATGTTGACGACCAGTCCTTTGCGGTCACTTATTCCTATGACATCAACTCCATCCTCTATGTGGAAATTAAGACCGTGGCCACCGACGAAGTTAAGACCTACAAGCTGGGCCCTAACAAGAGCCTGGTAGCGGTGGATGCCACTGATACCGCCCATAAGGAAATCAAGGAGCTAGCTCTACAATTGGCTAGCCAACCAGAGCGGGATGCCCTCTTTGAAAGGGCCTTGCGTCTCTATCAAGAGTTGAGCCTGGAGCAAAAGCAAGACTTACAACTGACTCTGATGCGCTTCTCCCGTCTCTTTGCCCGTTATCAGAACAACCTGCTCAAGAAGCGGCAGTTGCTGGATTCAACCAATGACTACCTAGACCACCTAGAGTGGGGCTTGGATGCCGGCATGGGCGATATCTTCCGAGATGTGGAGTCTGACTGGGATCAAGATTCGGATTGGGACCAAGAGCTAGAAGCCGAACTAGACCGGACCGTCATGGAATTCCTCAATGAGGATAGTGAAACTGAGGAAGGGGAGGATGCCCATGGCTAAGACGCCCTGGCAAGTCTTAGGGCTAAGCGGGCCAACTGCGGATAAGAAGGCCATTAAGCGGGCCTACGCCCAACAAGTTAAGCTCTACCACCCAGAGGACCATCCGGAAGAATTCCAGGCCCTGCAGGCAGCCTATCAAGAGGCGCTCAAGCGGGCGACCGACTTAGCTGCCCAAGAAAGCAGAGGGGCGGGGGCGGATTTTGCGGGTGGCAGGCCGGCAGCCAGTGCCTCTAGACCTGACAGTCAGTCTTCTGACGCTAGCGACCAGTCAGCAAGCAGTGGCCCAAGTGCCACTAGCAAAGCCGGCCGCCAGCCCGATCATGCCACCGAGCAGTCTAAGGCCAAGCCGTCAGCACAGTCAACCGACCAAAAACCTGGCCAGTCAACCGACCAAAAGCCTGGACAGTCGTCCGGGCCAAGTGGCCAGACCAAGTCCCAATGGCAAGCACCTAAGCAAACGGAGCCTAGCTCTGAAACCAGCCTAGATTGGTCGGATGCCAATCAGGGGCCTGGGGACAGCACCAGCAGCCAGACCCTGTCCTGGTCAGCACCGCAAGACCAGGAGCCAGTCAGCCAGGCTCATTTAAGCTGGCAGGATCAGCCAGAGGAAGGCCGCCAATCAGGTAGCCTTAACTGGCAGGACCAATCAGAGGAGCGCCGCCAGTCGGGTAGCCTTAGCTGGCAGGACCAAGCAGAGGAAGGTCGCCAATCGGGCAACCTCAGTTGGCAAGACCAGCCTGAGGACAGTCGCCAGTCGGGTAGCCTTAACTGGGATGACAGCCAGTCCGGTAATTCTTTTGGGGGACTTGGACGAGTTGGAGGCTGACGACCCCATTTTTTTTCTGAATTGGAAGAGCCCTGAGCAGGACCTTTTTCCGCCAGGAGGAGCTGGAGCAGGACCCAGAGCCTGCGGATTACCAGCCGTCCATGGACTTCAACCTGGACTATCAAGTTGACATTCAGCAGCTTTTGGCTCCGCTCAGAGGCTTCCTGGATGACCAGGACCTAGAAGATTTGCTGACCAACCAAGCCCTTATGGCGCAAATTCGCCAGCATGACCAGAAAGAAGCATTAGACCAGGCCCTGACCCGCCTAGTCCTGACCCAGAATCGTCGCAAGCGCAAGCGGGTCAAGCAACTGGCCCAGCAATATGGCCTGATCCATTTGCTTAAGAAGAGTAAGCAGGGTTTCCGTCTGCCTTATTGGCCTATGTGGCGCTTGGGCTTAGCGGGGCTTGCCTTTTTACTGGCAGCTATCTTCGGACGCTTTACCGGCTCGGGTCCTAGCCATCCTGTTCCGCCACGCAAGCCAGCGGTCGATGTCGGCAAGTTGGCCGTCATTAGCTATGACCCCATTTCCATTCCGAGTTTTAGCCTGGACTTGTCCGGCCTAGATCAAATGGGGGAGAGTGGTCGCCTTGAAGGGCTGGAGGGCAATCAGACCCTCTGGATTGGGGAAGAAGAGCGCCTGACCGGCATTAAGCAGTCTTGGTCTGTGACTCGAACTGCTACCCTCTATCAGACCCAGTCCGGCTATGCCCTCCACCTACGGGCCAAGGACAAACTGATAGATTTTAAGGACTACCAGGCCATGCGTCAGGTGAAGGCCTTTAATGACCAGGGGACCCAGAAACCGGCCCTAGTCGGTCAAGACAAGTCCAGCCAGCAATGGTACCTAGTGGACCTATCTTCGGGTCAGGTCTTAGCTGCCATTAGTGGGACAGCGCCTGAGCAGGGTGACACCAGCATGGGCGTCCACTACAGCCAGCAGGGAGACCTAGTTAAGGCCCAGTGGGAGCACCTACCCCAATAAGTTCTCACAAGCCTTATAGCCAGCCAGCAAGCCAGTCTTGCTGGCTTTTTTGTATGGAGCCAGTGGACCACTCAGGAAAGTGGGCCACTAGCTCACGCCAAACCGGCGATTACCCCTGATTTCCGGCAAAATCAAAGGAGCCAGTGGTCCAGTCTGGCAAGTGGACCACTAGCTCACACGAAATCGGCGAATTCCCCTGATTTCCGGCAAAAACAGAGGAGCCAGTGGACCACTCGGGAAAGTGGGCCACTAGCTCCCACCAAAATGGCGAATTCTCCTGATTTTCGGCAAAAACAAAGGTGCCAGTGGCCCAGTCGAGAAAGTGGACCACTAGCTTACACCAAAACGGCGAATTTCCCTGGTTTCCGGCAAAGTCAAAGGAGCCAGTGGACCACTCTGGAAAGTGGACCACTAGCTCACACAAGATCGGGGCTTTCCCCTGTTTTCCGGTAAAAACAGCGGAGCCAGTGGCCCACTCGGGAGAGTGGACCACTAGCTCCCACCAAATCGGCGACTATCCCTGATTTTGATTGCTAGCTGCAAGTCACAAGCCTTCAAGCCCGGTCCAGCCCCAAGGTAAGGGCTTTTCAGTCACTTTCTTTCGCCTAGGCAACAAGAAGATGACAAAAAATCCTGCAAACGCGACCATGCCTGATTTATCAAGGATAGGGCCCCATAAATCCTGTCAGGGCCTAGCACATGTGTTGACAGATGAGCAGACTTTCGATAAACTTTGATTATCAAATAGTTTGATATTCAAAATAAGTTAAAGGGGTGATAGTGAGTGGACCATTCGACCATTTTTGAAATGAACGAATTTTTGGTCTCTATCTTTAATGAAATTCTGTTAATTGAAGAAACTTCGCTCAAGATGAGTGAGTTTTCGGATTTATCAATCAAGGAAATGCATACGATTGAAGCCATTGGTTTGGGCGGCAACTTGAGCTCTTCGGAGGTGGCTAAGAAAAATTGCCATCACCATGGGGACCCTGTCAGTGTCCATCCAAAAACTTAGTAAAAAAAGGCTATGTTGAGCGTGTGTCTTCACCCAGCGATCGCCGGGTGGTGCTACTCAAGCTAACTAAGCGGGGTAAATTACTCTATCGGATCCACCGCAAGTTCCACTTGAACATGGTAGCCGAGACCCTAAATGGCATGGAGCCTGAAGAGGCAGCCACCCTAGTTAAGGGCCTACGTAATTTACATCGTTTCTTGGATAACGCTAAACAACGATTAGGAGAGTAAGATGAGTCGTATTATTGCAACAGGTGCTTATTTACCTGGACAAGCCTGGTCCAACGACCAATTAATCAATGCTTATCAACTAGAATCCAGTGACGAGTGGATTGTCCAACGGACAGGAATTCACCAACGTTACTTCGCAGCTGAGCACGAAACCGTCGCGATGATGGCGAGTGAGGCGGCCAAGCAATTATTGAAGAATTTATCCCCTGACATTGTCAGCCAAATTCGTCATATTGTCGTCGCAACCATGTCGGTTAAGGCTGCGACCCCATCTATTGCCTGCCAAGTGCAAGCCATGATTGGGGCCGAAGGGGCTTGGGGCTTTGACCTCAACGGCGCCTGTTCTGGTTTTGTAATGGCGATGGAAGTAGCCAACCGCCTGGCAGCTAGCCAGACCCAAGGTTACACCCTAGTCATCGGTGCTGAGAAAATGAGTCAGATTGTGGATCTGACAGACCGTACCACTGCCGTCTTGTTCGGTGATGGGGCGGGCGCTGTCCTGATTCAACATGATGGGCAAGAACTCAGCGGCTATGCTAGTCAAGTCTTTGCCCAAGGAACAGGGGGCGCGGCCATTGAGGTCCATGAAGCGTCCGATGGTCAGTGGGCTATGCAGATGCAAGGGCGTGACGTCTTCAATTTCGTCAAACGGACCGTCATTAAAACCCTAGCAAACTTTATTGAGCAGAATGATTTTGATATTGACTATTTGATTTGTCACCAAGCGAACCAACGCTTGTTAAATCTGATTGCGGACAAGTTGTCCCTAGAAGAAAGCAAGGTACCTGCCAATATTGCCCAAGCGGCCAATACCTCAGCAGGCTCTATCCCAATTCTCCTAGACCAACTGGTTCGTGACGGGCGATTGCGACTGGATGGAACGCAGTCCATTATCCTAAGTGGCTTCGGTGCTGGCTTAGCCTGGGGTCACCTACACCTTTCCATCTAAGAATCAAAAAATATTATTTATTTAATGGAGGATCATTATTATGACATTTGAAAAAGTACAAGCGATTATTGCAAACCAATTAGGGATCGACGAAGCAGAAGTACAATTAACCACTGACTTCGAAAACGACTTGAAAGCTGACAGCTTAGACGTATTCCAAATCATCAGCGAAATCGAAGATGAATTAGACATCACCATCGACACTGACCAAAACTTGAAGACTGTTCAAGACTTAGTAAACTACATCGACTCTTTATAATCAATTTTTCTTAAAGTTAGGACTGAAGGTATGAAAACAGCTATTACGGAGTTATTAAACATTGAATATCCAATTGTTCAAGGCGCAATGGCTTGGGTAGCAGACGCTGATTTAGCAAGCGCGGTATCAAATGCAGGCGGCTTAGGGGTGATCGGGACTGGCCACGACAATGTGGACACAGTTCGCGCTAAGGTAGAGGCAATGTTTGCCAAAACCGACAAACCTTTCGCTGTCAATGTAATGTTATTGAACCCACATGTGGAAGAAGTGGTAGACTACTTAATCGCATCTGGCGTCAAATCATTACCACTGGTGCAGGGAACCCAAGTAAGTATATGCAGCGCTTCGAAGAAGCGGGCATTAGCCTGATTCCAGTAGTAGCGTCTGTGGCCTTGGCCAAACGTATGGAACGCATCGGCGCCAAAGCAGTGGTGGTCGAAGGTATGGAAGCAGGGGGCCACATCGGCAAACTGACTACCATGGCCTTGGTCCCACAAGTGGTGGATGCCGTGAATATCCCAGTCATCGCTGCCGGCGGGATTGGGGACGGACGTGCCATGGCAGCCGCCTTCATGTTGGGGGCTTCCGCGGTTCAAGTGGGGACTCGCTTTGTCGTAGCGCATGAGTCGAACGCTCATGACAACTTCAAGCAAGCCATCATTAAGGCTAAAGACATCGAAACCGTGGTGACCGGCCAAATTACCGGCCACCCAGTACGGGTCTTGCGTAATGCCTTAACCACCGAATACCTGCAAGCGGAAAAAGAAGAAACCAGCAAGGCAGAGCCAGACTTTGAACGATTGAACAAAATCGGTAAAGGCGCCCTCCGCCGTGCGGTAGTCGAAGGTGACGTTAAGACAGGTTCCCTCATGGCTGGCCAGATTGCTGGTTTGGTCTCTAAGGAACAATCCTGTCACGACATCATCCAAGACTACTTGGCAGAATGCCGTCAGACCATTCAAGCTAAGCTTGACTTGGTCAATCAATAATTGATATTTCCTTTCCTGCTGACCGGCACCCCCTAGCTGGCCAGTAGGCGAACCAAAGAGCTTGCTCTGACTTTATCCCTCTTAGGAGTGAGCTCTGGCCTTCGGGCCTTTTATATTATGATCACATCAAAACGAACGATAACTGAGGATAGGAGTCAGTGTATGAAACTAGCACTTATCTTTAATGGCCAAGGTGCCCACTATGCGGGCATGGGAATGGACTTCGACCGTCAATTTCCCCAAGCCAGCGCTGTCTATGAGCAGGCAGAAGCGGTGACCGGTTGGCCCTTAAGAGAATGGATCCAACAAGAACCTGAACGCTTCGGCCAGACCCGCTATGCCCAAGTCGCCATTACGTCGACCAGCCTAGCTATCTACCGTAGCATCCAAGACTTGTTACCTCCTGTAAGCTATATGGCCGGATTGAGCCTAGGTGAATATTCCGCCCTGGTTGCCAGTGGTGCCCTAGACCAAGCTAGCGCCTTTGCCTTATTGCAGGAACGTGGCGAACTCATGTCCAGACAATGCGAAGCCCTAGCCAGCGACAGTCCATGTCAAATGGCGGCGGTTATGGGTGTGCCTTATGAAGAATGTCAAGCCTTGGTAGCCCAAGTGGCCGATCAAGAGCCGCTCTACATTGCCAATATCAACTCTTCAGCCCAAATCATCGTGGCTGGGACCATTGCGGCGGTTGAGCGCTTTAAGGAAATCGCCAAAGCTGCCGGCTACAAGAAAGTCATCCCCCTCAAAGTCGAAGGACCTTTCCATAGTCCCTTGATGGCCAGTGCCCAAGAAGCCATGGCCCAAGCCTTGGAAAAAGTGACCTTTAAGCAAGGGGATGTGCCCGTCATCAGTAACACCACGCTAGACCTTCATCAGCCTGAAAGCCTCTCCCAAGTACTTGTTCGACATCTTGTTGAGCCAGTTTACTGGAAGCAAACCATTGATAAATTGGTTGAAGAAGGTGTGACTCACCTAGTTCAAATCGGTCCCGGCAATACCTTAGCCGGCCTGCTCAAACGCGAAGGCCTGGCCCTCAAGGTACAAGTCCTGGACAAAGTCGAAGACCTCGACGCCCTCAAAAACTTTTTAACGGAGGAAGAATAAATGACCTTAACCTGTTTGATTACGGGCAGCTCCCGCGGGATTGGCCTAGCCATTGCCCACCACTTAGCGGCTAAAGGCCACCGTGTCATCTTGAACAGCCGTAGTCCCATTGCCCCTGAAATCTTAGCTCAATTTGAAGGCTATGAGCAACCAGTCTTACAAGCGACGGGTGACATCAGCCAATTTGACGTGGCTAAGCAATTAGTCGACGACCTCTATGACCAAGGCGTCCAAGTGGACGTATTGGTCAACAACGCCGGTATTACCCGCGACGGTTTGGTTATGCGCATGAGCGAAGAAGACTTCAACGCGGTCATCCAAACCAACTTGAACGGTTGCTTCAACATGTGCCGTCATTTGACCCCACGTCTCTTGAAGCAAAAAGGGCGGCCGCATTATCAACATGACTTCCGTAGTTGGGGTTATGGGGAATGCTGGCCAGGTCAACTATGCTGCCTCTAAGGCTGGTATGATTGGGTTGACCAAGTCCCTAGCCCGCGAAGTGGCTAGCCGTGGCATCACCGTCAACGCTATCGCCCCAGGCTTTATCGAAACGGACATGACCGATCAATTATCGGATCGCGTCAAGGAAGCCATGTTAGGCCAAATCCCACTCAAACGCTTTGGCCAAGTGGAACATATCGCTAAAACAGTCGACTTCTTAATCGACAATGACTACATCACAGGCCAAGTCATCGAAGTCAACGGTGGCTTGCACATCTAAGGTCTGATTCCTAGACCCGCACTACAGGAGGTAATTATGCAACGAGTTGTCGTAACAGGTTTGGGGACTGTCTCCCCAATTGGTAACAATGTCGCCGCATTCTGGGACAGCATGCGCCATGACAAGGGCGGTATCGCGCCTATCACTAAATTCGACCACAGTGGCTCTAGCGTCTCTGTGGCCGCTGAAGTCAAAGACTTCGACCCAAGTCCGGTCTTAGACCGTCGGGAAACCCAACGGATGGACTTCTTCTCCCAATATGCCGTGGTGGCATCAGTGGAAGCAGTGGAAGACTCCGGCTACAAAATTGAAGACAATGCCCACCGGGTAGGGGTCTTAGTCAGCTCTGGGATCGGGGGCTTAATCGAAATCGAAAAAGGCATCCGTAAGATGATTGAAAAGGGCGCCAAACGTATTCCGCCACTCTTCGTGCCACTGACCATCGGGAACATGGCTTCTGGTAATATTTCCATGAAGTTAGGGCATCAAGGGTCCAAGCTTGGACATCGTGACAGCCTGTGCCTCTGCTACTAACTCTATCGGGGAAGCCTTCCTCAAGATCAAGACAGGTCTCTTAGATGCCTGCTTGGCAGGTGGGGCAGAAGCTACTATCTGTGAAATCGGGATTGGCGGCTTCGCAGCCTTGACGGCCTTGTCCACCAACCAAGACCCAGCCACTGCTTCTCGTCCTTTTGACAAGGACCGCGATGGCTTCGTGATGGGTGAAGGGGCCGGTGTCCTCTTCCTGGAATCCCTGGAGTCTGCCCAAGCTCGTGGCGCCCACATCTATGCTGAATTGGTGGGTTACAGGGGCTAACTCAGACGCCTACCACATGACTGCTCCAACCCCAGACGGGTCTGGCGCCGGTGAATGTATCAAGCAAGCCTTGGCTATGGCCGGGCTCAGTGCTGAAGACGTGGACTACATCAATGCCCACGGGACCAGCACCCCAACCAATGACAAGGGCGAAACCCAAGCCATCAAGTATGCTTTGGGCGATGCAGCTTACAAAGTGGCTGTATCCAGCTCTAAGGGCCACTTCGGTCACCTCTTAGGTGGTGCCGGTGGGGTAGAAGCCATTGTCTGCGTCAAGGCCTTGGAAGAAGGTTTCGTGCCAGCAACCCTCGGTCTAGAAAATCCAGAAGAAGGCTGTGACCTGGACTATGTCCCAGGCCATGGACGCCAACAAGACATCCAAGTTGCCCTGTCTAACTCCCTGGGCTTTGGCGGTCACAATGCGGTCCTAGCCTTCAAAACGATGGGATGGTAAGTAAGCATGCAATATGAAGAACTCGTCAAATTAATCGACAAACTCGACCAGTCTAGCCTGGCCTACTTCGAATTCACCAATGACAATGAGCGTCTGCTCCTGGCTAAGGAAGTGCCACAAGTGGCAGCACCAGCCCCAGTCGTGGTGACCGATGTGACTGAATCTGCTGCCCCTAACAGCCCCAGCTAGCCTGGCGGCCCCAGCCCCTGTGGCAGCGCCTGAAGTGGTAGAAGCGCCAGCAGCTCCTGCGCCAGCGCCAGAAGCCGCTGGTAAGGACGTACCAGCCCCTATGGTAGGGGTGGTCTACCTGCAAGCTAACCCTGACGCGGATCCTTACGTGCAAGTAGGCGACAGCGTCAAGAAGGGCCAAGTCCTCTGCTTGATTGAAGCCATGAAGCTCATGAATGAGATTGTGGCCCTCAAGACGGCGTGGTCTCTGCCATCTTAGTTGAAAATGAAAAACATCGTGGAATACGGCCAAGCCCTCTTCCGCATTAGCTAATCTGATTGAAACATCACCCCCAAAGAAAAGAGGAATAAACATGACTTTATTAACTGCTCAACAAGTAATGGACATTATCCCTAACCGTTACCCAATCTTCTTCATCGACGCTGTAGATGAGTTGATTCCAGGTGAAAAAATCGTCTGCCGTAAGAACGTGACCATCAACGAACAAGTCTTCCAAGGTCACTTCCCAGGCGAGCCTGTTTTACCAGGTGTTTACATCTGCGAAGCTTTAGCTCAAGCAGGTTCTATCCCACTCTTACAAATGGAAGGCTTCCAAGGCAAGACCGCTTACCTAGGTGGCTTGAACAAGGTAAAATTCCGTCAAAAGGTAGTACCTGGTGACGTGCTTCGTCTCCAAGTAGACATCGTCAAATTGCGTAAGAACGCAGGGATTGGTTACGGCCAAGCCTTCGTTGGCGACAAGAAAGTTGCGGAAGCAGAAATGACCTTCATTATCGGAGCAAAATAATATGTTTAAAAAAGTGTTAGTCGCCAACCGTGGTGAGATTGCAGTCCGAATCATTCGGGCCCTGCGCGAAATGAATATTACGTCGGTGGCGGTCTATAGCGAGGCAGACCGGGAGGCCCTTCATACCCAATTAGCGGATGAAGCCATCTGTATCGGGCCTGCCAAGGGCTTAGACTCCTACGCCAACCCAGTGGCCATTCTGTCCGCTGCCATGGTGACGGGGGCTGACGCCATCCACCCAGGCTACGGCTTCTTATCCGAGCGTAGCGATTTCGTTGCCCTCTGTGAAGAGGTCAATATCAAGTTCATTGGCCCTAAGAGCCACATTATCGAAGCCATGGGGAACAAGCAAAATGCCCGCAACACCATGAAGGCAGCCGGCGTGCCCATCACGCCAGGTTCCGACGGCTTGGTGCATAGCTTAGAAGAAGCCCATGCCATCGCCCAAAAGATTGGCTTCCCCTTGATTATCAAGGCAGCCGACGGTGGGGGCGGTAAGGGTATGCGCCGGGTGGAAGATCCTAAGGATTTTGAAGCCCTCTTCCTCCAAGCTCAGAACGAAACCCAGTCGGTCTACGGTAACCAAGATCTCTATATCGAGAAAATCATCTACCCAGCCCGCCATATCGAAGTCCAACTTCTGGGCGACGAGCATGGCCATGTCATCCACCTGGGTGAACGGGACTGCTCCCTGCAACGTAATAACCAAAAGGTCATTGAGTTTGCGCCCGCTGTCTGCCTAGATGAGGCCACTCGTCAGGCCATCTGTGGGGCAGCCGTTAAGGCAGCTTCGGCCATTGGCTACACCAATGCCGGGACCATCGAGTTCCTCTTGGCCGATAACGGCGAGTTCTACTTCATGGAAATGAACACCCGTCTGCAAGTGGAGCATCCGGTGACCGAGATGATTACTGGGGTCGACATCGTCCAAGAACAGATTAAAATCGCTATGGGGCAACCCCTGTCTTATCAACAAGAGGACATCGTCTTGTCAGGGTTTGCCATTGAGTGCCGCTTGAATGCGGAGGATCCTCTCCATCAATTCCGTCCGGCTGCTGGCCATATCAAGCAGCTAGTCCTACCGTCAGGCGGTATGGGCTTGCGGGTAGAGTCAGGGGATCTATCCTCAATACACCTTGCCACCTTTCTATGATTCCATGATTGCTAAAATCATTGTCCACCAACCAAGTCGTGAGGCGGCCTTCCGACTCATGGAACGGGCCCTCTATGAGGTGGCCGTGGATGGACTGGTCACCAACGTGGAACTGCTAGAAGCCATGGTGGCGGATTCCCACATCCAAGTGGATGAATACCACACCAAGTGGTTAGAAGAAAGCTTCATGCCAGCCTGGCTGGACTTCCAGAAAGAGGCTGAAGCAACAGAGGAGGCCTAGTAAATGGCATTATTTCGTCGTAATAAAACCATTCAATTGAATGCGGATGCCGTAGCAAAATATTCGGATAAGGTCGCCCAAATCCCAGATGATTTGATGGCCCGCTGTCCTAAGTGCCACAAGGTCTACTTCACCAAGCAGAAGCCTGAGGACTACTGCTGCATGCACTGCCACCACCATTTGCCATTTCCGGCTATGGAACGGATTGACTGGCTAGTGGATGAAGGCAGCTTCCAAGAAATCAACGCCGATCTCTGGAATGACAATCCCCTAGGTTTTCCTAAGTATTCTGAAAAATTAGCTAAGCTGCAGGAAGCGACTGGCCTTAAGGAGGCTATCGTGACCGGGACAGCTCGCCTGGACGGCCATGCCTTGGCCCTAGGCGTCATGGATAGCCGCTTCGTCATGGCTTCCATGGGGACCGCCGTAGGTGAGAAGCTGGTTCAACTCTTTGACCTGGCGACAGCCCAAGGCCTGCCGGTCGTCCTCTATATCGCTTCTGGTGGGGCCCGCATGCAGGAAGGCATTCTGTCTCTCATGCAAATGGCCAAGGTCAGCCAAGCCGTAGCCCGTCATTCGGCGGCCGGCGGCTTCTACTGTGCCGTCTTGACCCATCCGACGACCGGTGGGGTCACGGCCAGCTTCGCCATGCAGGGGGATGTCATCTTGGCTGAACCCGATGCCACCGTCGGCTTTGCAGGCAAACGAGTCATCGAGCAGACCCTGCGCAAGCCTTGCCTGATGATTTCCAGGCGGCTGAGACCGTCCTAGGCTACGGCTTCATCGATCAAATCGTGCCCCGCGACCGCCAAAAACGGCTGCTGGCGCAACTCTTGACTATTCACGAGGGAGGGAAGGCTCAATGAAGGCTTATCAAATTGTCCAAAAAGCCCGCGACATTAAGCGTATCTCCACCTCGGATGTGATTGGGGCCCTCTGTGGCGACGACTTCATCGAGTGCCACGGCGACCGCATTATGGGCGATGACGCGGCCATTATCGGCGGCGTGGGTATGGTGGACGACCAGCCTATGACCATCATCGGCATTCAAAAGGGCAAGACCACCAAGGAAAACATCAAGCGCAACTTCGGTTCAGCCAGTCCTGCTGGCTACCGCAAGGCCCAACGCCTGATGAAGCAGGCCGAGAAATTTGGCCGGCCTATCCTGACCCTCATTAACACGGCCGGCGCCTTCTGTTCGCCAGAGTCCGAGGAAAATGGGATTGGGGAAGCCATTGCCTCTTCCTTGTTGCTTATGAGTGAACTGACCGTACCGACCATCGCTATTATCCTAGGCGAGGGTGGCAGCGGCGGTGCCATTGCCCTGGCCCTAGCCGACCAAGTCTGGATGCTGGAGAACGCTATTTATTCCATCTTGTCGCCTGAAGGCTTCGCTTCCATCTTGTGGAAAGACGCCAAACAAGCCGGTAAGGCTGCCGACATGATGAAATTGACGGCGACTGAACTCTTGGACTTGAAAGTCATCGACCGCATCGTGCCCGAGACCTACAACTCCAAGCCAGTGGAAAATGACGTCCTCTTAGAGCGCCTTAGCCACTTGATCAAGCGCGAATTTAAGAAACTAGGCCAAAAAACGGCCCAAGAGCGCTTGGCCCAACGCCAAGACCGCTTCAAGCAATTTTAGGAATTGTGACAGCCCGGGCCTAGCCCGGGCTTTTTGTGTGGAGAGGGGCGACGGGAGCTGGGAAGCTTTCTGTGGAAGAGCCCCAAGCCCCCAAAAAGGCAGAAAGTAGTCTAGGAAAGGCGGAAATTATTCCGGAAGAAGGCCGAAACAGGGCCAAAAGCCTGGAAAAGGCGCGAGCCAGTGGCCCACTTTAGAGAGTGGACCACTAGCTCCCCGGGAGAAGCCACAAACCTAGTCACAAGCCCCAAACAGCCACCACACCCAGCCCCCTTTCCACTATAGCTGAGCCCTATAACCCGTCATAGAAACTAAATGATTGACTATTGGCGGCAAAAGGGATAGAATATTCTCATGATGATTAGAATGAAAACCCAATAGGAGGTTCTTTAATGAAATTAAAAGCATTGAAACGTTCCGCCCTTGTGGCGACTTTATTGGCTAGCTTTGTGGCTGGCCCTGTGACAAGCTTTGCCCAACCAGCTGGCGTTGATGCCTCTGTAGAGCAAAAGCTCAGCATCGCAACCCAAGGGGAGCTGGCTACTTTGGACAGCGCCCTCTACAATGACGTGCCAAGTTCCGACATGATCGGTCAGGTCTTCGAAGGTCTTTACCGGGTTAAGAACGGGACCGAAGTGGAGTTTGGCCAAGCTGAATCGGTCAAAGTCTCTGACGACGGCTTGACCTATACCTTTACCTTGCGCGACGGCCTCAAATGGAGCGACGGCAGCCCGGTGACGGCGGCCGACTTCGAGTACAGCTACCAACGTCTGGCCGATCCTAAGTCTGGTGCCAGCGTCCAATCGGTTGACGTCTTCAAGAACGCAGCCGCAGTTCGCAAAGGCGAAAAAGAAGTCTCCGAATTAGGGGTCAAAGCCTTAGACGACAAGACCCTGGAAGTGACCTTAGAATACCCAGCGCCATACCTGCCAAAACTCTTGTCCGGTAGCCGCTACATGCCTGTCAGCAAGGCAGTTCACAGCGCCAAGGGCGACAAGTACGGGACCAGCGCTGACAATGTCGTGACCAACGGTCCTTTCACCATTCAAGACTGGAACGGGACCAACCTGGAGTGGAAATTGGTCAAGAACGACAACTACTGGGATGCGGCCAACGTTTACCTTAAGGATGTCCAAGTTCAAGTTATCAAAGAAAACTCTACCGGTGCTGACCTCTTCGATGCTGGCCAGTTGGACTACACCACTTTGACTGACCAATTTGTCCAAGAATACACTGGGGCTGACGATTTCCACACTGCTTCTAAAGCAACCATTGGTTACCTCAGCTTCAACACCCAACGGGAAGCAACCGCTAATGCCGACTTACGTCGCGCCATTGCCCAAGCTTTCGACAAGCAAGTCTATGCGGATTCCGTCATCCAAGACGGCTCCAAGGTCCTCAACAACCAAGTGCCTAAGGACTTCGACGTCAACGAGGCAGGCGAGGACTACCAAACCGCAGCTGGCCCAATGTTAGAGTATAACTTGGAAGCGGCCCAAGCTGACTGGGCTAAGGCCAAAGCGGCCTTAGGGCAAGGATACCATTGAATTGCAATTGCTGACCTCTGACGTTGGCTTGTCCAAGCGGACCGCTGAGTTCTTGCAGGCTCAATTAGAAGCCAACTTGCCAGGTCTCAAGCTGACCATTTCCAGCGTGCCCCTCAAGAACCGTCTAGAGTTCCAACGTCAATCTGACTTTGACATCTTCTACGGGACTTGGGCGCCAGACTATCAAGATGCCCTCAACTTTATCGAGCAGTATAAGACTGGCGGCGGCATTAACTTCGCCAAGTATTCAAATGCTGAATACGACAAACTAGTGGAGCAAGCCCGCAACGAATACGCTAACGATCCAGCTAAGCGTCGCCAAGCCTTAATCCAAGCCGAAACCATCGGCATTAAGCAAGACGCAGTCGCTGCGCCAATCTATCAATCTGCCACTTCTTACTTACTCAAATCCCGCGTGAAAAAAACTTCGAAGTCATGCCATTCGGCCGTACCATTAACCTACGTCCGGTCTACGTGACAGAGTAATAAGGAAAAGAAAAAGAGAAAAAGCCCGCACTACGGTGCGGGCTTTTTGTGGCGTGGGGTGGGGGGCAGAAACTAGGTCAGGGCAGAAAATGGGTCAAAAAGCTAGCGAAAGCACGAGCTCCTCGGAAAGCGGCAGAAACTAGATCAAAAAGCTCCGAAAGTCGTGAGCCAGTGGTCCACTCCGTCGAGTGGACCACTAGCTCCTGGGAAAAGGGCAGAAACCAGGCCAAAAGCCCGAAAAGTCGTGAGCTAGTGGACCACTCCGTCGAGTGGACCACTAGCTGCCTGGGGAAAAGTGCGGAAACCGGGTCAAAAAGCCCGAAAGTCGTGAGCCAGTGGTCCACTCTTTGAGAGTGGACCACTAGCTCCCTCGGGAAAAAGGCGGAAACTAGGCCAAAAGCCCGAAAAGTCGCGAGCCAGTGGCCCACTATTTCGAGTGGACCACTAGCTCCCCGGGAAAAGTGCCGAAACAAGGTCAAAAAGCCCGAAAAGCCGTGAGCCCGTAGACCACTAGCTCCCTTTCCAAGAGGACTAATGAATCTGCACGGGCTGGTCAGGATTTTCTAGCAAGTCATGCAGCTTGAGGTGGGGCTGGGCGATGGCGTAGGGCACGTTGGCGCTGTGACCGTGGGCCTGCTGCTGAGCATAATTGGCCAGCAGCTTGGACACAAGCTTGGGATTGGCGTCCTCTCCCAGAAAAATCCAGCACCGCCCGCCTTGTGATGGGCTGGTCAGGATGCAAGAGGGCAAACTCATAGAGGGCCCGCAAGTAGCAACGTGACTTGTTTTCATTGTAAGCGCAGGCGGGGCAGGTGCACTTATAGCGCGATAGTTCCAGCGGCCCCCAGCCACATTTTGCACAAAGCAGTCCCCGCCGCAGTAACTGCTCCTCGACCGGTGCCAGTTGACGCGGCCGGTGCGGGTTTTGAATTGCCAGGGCTGAGCGCCCTGAGGTAGAGGGACTGGCTGGCCAGGAGCGGTCTGCTAGCAAGTTGTCCAAGCAGGTCCAGCCACTGGGCGTAGGTCAGAAAAATGCCCCGGCGTCCCCTCTAGGGCGAGTTGGTCGTCTGTGAAAATTAGCAGGGCCCGGATAGGAATGGGCGGCATTTGGCAACTTTCGATAAATTGACGCAAGTCCTCGACATGATTTTCAAGTTGATTGACTAAATTGTGGTGGTAGGGTCGCTCATTTAGCAAACTTTTTTTGCCTAGGTAGCGGAAGGAGCCCGAGTAGTGCTTGGCCTCCAGCAGCAACAAGCAATCCGGCAAGACCAAGACCCCATCCAACTGGCTGCCCCTGAATCGACGCCCCTCCCGACTAGGGCAACCAGACATCCTGCAGATAAATCGAGCTCAAGCCAGCCGCTTGGATACTGGCGTCCAGCCGACACTCCCCTCGTAACCTTTTGCGCAGACGGGCCAGCCTTCGTTGGTCCGAATCATTCAGTTCAAAAACGCTGACTAAGCAGCTGATAAAAAGTAGAAATCCCAAGTTGGCGGACGCATGCCGCATTCTCCTTTCGTTGTGGAAAATGTTTGCTTCATATATAAATACCCTGAAAAGGGAGCCTTTTTGCACGAAAGCTCGAGATAAAAAGTTGATGAGAAGCTAGGAAAAGGGCCGGCCGCCGGGCATAAAAGGCTAGGAGAGAGGCGGAAACTAAGGCAAAGTTGCTCGATAAGTCGTGAGCCAGTGGTCCACTCTATCGAGTGGACCACCAGCTCCTGGGAAAAGTGCGGAAACTGGGTCAAAAGCCCCGAAAAGTCACGAGCCAGTGGTCCACTCCGTCGAGTGGACCACTAGCTCCTGGGAAAAGTGCGGAAACCAGGCCAAAAGCCCCGAAAAGCCGTGAGCCAGTGGACCCACTCTGTCGAGTGGACCACTAGCTCCCTGAAAAAAGGACGGCAACTGCGTAAAGCTAGGGAAAATCAGTGAGCCAGTGGTCCACTCCGATCGAGTGGACCACTGGCTCCCCTAAGAACAAGGCAGCAACCAAAAAGCCCCCAGCCTCACACCAAAAAAGTTACAGCCAGGTTACAATCCCCGCCCTAGATAACAAACTTGCGTCAGCTTGGGGCGGGATCCTTTAAAGCTGATTAACATCTGGGGCATTTTCCCCACAGGGGCGTCTAATTAGGGTATGATAGATACGTGACACGAGGTGGAGGGTCACTGGCGCTGAGTTTGGCGCTTTTTCAAGCTTATAGGTCGGGACAGATCCGCTTTCCCCTAGCAGGCAGCTTTCCCCAGTTAGCAAGTCCAGCGCCTGCCCACTAAAAGAATTTAACGTCTGCGCCCGAGGGCGTGTGCGATGTATAAAGGAGATATCTATATGAAGAAGACACTTAAAGTGGTGACTGCCTTAACTGTATTAGGTTTCGCAGCACAACAAGCAACTGCCTTAGCCGTAGATTATTCTAATGCGTCTGTAACCGGCTGGGTTCAACGGACGGTTGAACATGTCCGCAACTCTGTAACCAATTCACAATACTATGTGGTACAGTGGGGCGACACCTTATGGACCATTTCTCAGGCCTTAGATGTGCCAACAGAATCTTTAGTTGGTCTCAACGGCATTGCCAACCCAGACTTGATTATTGCAGGGTCTGTTATCTACTATAACCCAAGCGCTAACACCGTGACCTTAGACGACCGTCAAGGGTAACGTGGAAAACCGTTCAAGCGGATACCCACCAACAAGTGGCTGCTGAAAGCTGTTCCACAAGAAGTTTTATCTGAAGCAAGCCAACAACCAGTTGACTTGTCACCAGTCACTCAAGTTCATCAAGCGCCAACGGCTTCTGCCGCTGCTTTCCAAGAAGCACAAGCCGCAGCTGCAGCCCAAGCTCAGCACAAGCTCAACCAGTTGCTGAGTCTCGCTAGCGCCCAAGAGCAAGCAAGCCAATCTTCTGAGTCTCAAGTCCAAGCTGCCAGCGAAGTTAACGCGCCAGTTTCGGTTGAAGAAAGCTCAAGTCCTGTTGCGGAATCTACAGCTCCTGTAGCTGAAAGCCCAGCGCCAGTTGAAGAAGCGCCAGCGACGCCAGCTGCACCAGCAGTCGAGGAATCTTCTGAGCAAGCTGCCCCAGCTGCTGAAGAAAGCAAGACCGAAGAAACAAGCAGCAACAGCTCAAGCTCAGGCTACCAAGGGATCCAATCCGCAGCCAAAGAATGGATTGCGCAGAAGGAATCCGGTGGTGACTACAACGCAGTCAACCCATCAGGTCGTTACATCGGCCGTTACCAATTAACTGCTGAGTACTTGAACGGTGACTACTCCATCGAGAACCAAGAACGCGTGGCTGACGAATACGTTAAGAACCGTTACGGTTCTTGGGAAGCAGCCAAAGTCTTCTGGGAAGCCAACGGCTGGTACTAGGAAATACAAGAGAGACGGGAAGTTTAGCTTCCTGTCTTTTTTAGTGCCTATAAATAATGCCGCTTAGTACCGGTCCCAGGCCAAAGTCAGTTAACAAAAGTTAACAAGTTGTGCGATTTTACCGGAAATAATTAAAATCATCTTGAAAATTCGTGAAGATGGGAATATGATGTAGTTGTAAACCTTTTCTTAAAGGTAATACAAGTCAGAAAGGAGGGATTACAATGGCAGACTATCGTGCTAACAGCGATGAGGATTATGATGCTGGCTTCTTGATTCAACTGATTGAGGCAGATTACGGTAGCCAGAAGGAACGGGCCCAACGTTATGGGATTGACCGCTCCCTCTTGAACCGGATTATCTGCGGCCACTATAAGCCGCGGCGACGCGTGGCCTTGCGTTTGACTCTGGGTCTCAATCTAGACAACGACGCCTTCATCCGCATCTTCTACCACCAATTATGGTTGCGCGAGCATCCTGAAGCGGCTGAAGACAGAGCTCAAGGCTGATGCCATCATTTCAGAGAAGATATCGAGCCGTGACCCGGTGGCCACGTCCTCAACTAGCCAAGCGGCTGGCGCTCGATAGCAAGCGCAGTTGTCAACAATAGGGGAATACTTATGACAACGAATGTTAACAAAAACACAAATAAAGCAAATTCTCTGTCACCACAAGATGTCCAAACGGTCCTAGCGGCCCTCATGAAATTGGCCAGCGACCGTCCTGCCCTAGAGAGTCGGCCAGAACCTGTCATCCTACCGGCCGTCGCCGAAGGTCTGGCCTCTATTCGCCGTCAGTGCCTACGAGACTGGTTGGGCGGACCTCAAGCCCCAGCCTATCTCAATGAAGGGCTGCGCTACCGACTCTTCCACCAGGCCCAACGCGACTTCAAACTCCAGTTCGAGGTCAGTCGCTTCGACATGATTCGCCAAGGCGACAAGCAAGCCGCCCTGGATTTCTGGGGCCCAAATGGCACCCACCCAGTGCCCTGCGTCAGGCCATTCAAGCCTGCAATGAGAGAGAGGGGCAGGACCTATGAGCCTCAAACGCGTCGTCGACACCCGCTTCTGGAATCAAGTAGACGTTATGGAACGCTATTCCTCCCAGGACAAGCTCTTTGCCTTATATCTCATGACCTGTCCGCGTTCGACACAGCTAGGCATCTATTCCCTGCCCAAGCGGGTCATTGCCTTTGATATGAGTCTGGACGATGCTCAGGTAGGACAACTCCTGGCTCGCTTTCAAGACGATTATCAGGTCATCGCCTATTCTGACCAGACCCAGGAAGTGGCCATTCTGGACTTTCTCACTTATAGCCTAGTCAAAGGCGGCCAGCCGGTCGAGCGCCTGCTACGCAATCAGGCCGAAGATGTCCGCGATAGCCAACTCCTAGTCAAGGTCTTCCAGCACCTAGCCAGTTATTATGAGCATAGCCACCGCCTGATCGACCAGCTGTCCCAGGAGGTCCTAGCCACCGAACTTAAGCGCCGCCAGGAGTTAGGCAGTGAGGGGGAAGGGGTGACTAGTTTGAGCCAGGGGCCCCAGTTGCTTAGTGGCAGTCAAGAGACTCATGTGGCTTCTAGGAGCCTAAGCACCAATGACCTCCATAATCAAGATCCTAATCAGAAAGACAATCAGATTCATAAAGAGAATCAGAGTCATAATCACAAACAGAATCAGAATCATAATTCAGCGTCCAAGCTGGACTCTGATTCGGAAGGCAAATTAGGTGCTTGTGAGTTGGGGGAGAGCTCGGCAAAAGAGGTGGTTAGGGGTAGGGCAGCCAGTTCAGCTACTTCCTCCAGCATGTCAACTTCCGGCCAAGCACTATCAACTAGCTCCAGCACGCCAGTTTCCAGCCAGGCACTAGGTACTAATTCCAGCACGTCAACTTCCAGCCCAGCGCTAGGCACTAGCTCCAGCACGCCAGTTTCCAGCCAGTCACTAGCGACTTCCTCCAGCACACCAACTTCCAGCCAGCCGCTAGCCACTTCCACCAACACCCAGCCCTTTGGCCAGGCCATCATCCTACCAGACCAGAGCCTCAGCCAGACCCTAGCCCGGGCCCAGTCCCTGACCAGTCAGACAGGCCAGTCCCAGACGGGCGTCAGCCAGCAGACCATGGACCAATTTGTCCGGGTGGAGCGCGACATGGCCAAGCTGCGGCCCTTTTACGAGCGCTACTTTGGTCCCATGACTGGGGCGGAAAGCCTACAATTTCGGAACTGGCTGGCTAAGATCGGTTACTGGCCTGTCATCGAAGCCATCGAGCAGGCCCATCGTCGCCAGGCCAAGAAGCCCTTTGCCTATATTAGCACCATCTGCCAGCAGGCCAGCAAGGCCTAGCGCACCCTCGGCATCCACTATGAGGAGGAAATCAGGTTCCGTCGCTCCAAGCCGGCGGACCTTTCCAGACAAAAGAAAAGATAATAAAACAACCGCCTGCGTCAACAAGCGGTTGTTCAGTCGAACTAGTGGGGTCAGTCTTAGTTTAACATAGGACGCGTCCCAATAGGTGACTGATTAAGCACAAATAATATGGCGCCTGACCAGTCTTGCCCAGGCTTGGCCTCATCCCTTAGGGTGAAATCGGGATGGGGAGTGTGGGCTGACTGGCGGCGCTCCAAGAGGTGAAACCATGCTGACACAAGACCAGACGCTGGATCAAACAGCGCTCGTCGAACAGTATGGTGGGGTCATACATTATGTACTACATTCTGCAAGGTTACTACCGCGGCCATCCCGACTGCGAGGACTTCTATCAGAACTCTACCTCAAACTCTGGGACCTGGCACAGAGATTTAAGAGCCAGCCCTAGAAGAGCAGAGTCGCAGCCGCTTCGTTGGCTATGTCAAGCCGGCCCTGCGCTACTATCTCTGGGATTTGGGCCAGTCCGCCAGCCGCCGGCGCAGTCACGAGCCCTTAGGCTTATTGGGAAATGGCGGCGGGGCTGAGGCCGACTCGGAGCTGGTGGCTGATTTGCTGGCTCAGGATTTGAAGCGGAGCAGAGACGGGTGCCTGGCAAGCCCAGCAAGGCGGGACCCAGGAGTTCTAGTCAGGGGCGGACGCCTTCCTGGCTGCCGCACGATCGCGCTTGTCTGATAAAGAGGCAGACTTTCTGACTTTCTTGCTAGATCCGCGCCTGACCGACACCGCCAAAGCCCGCCAACTCGGCATCAGCCTCAGCTCCCTCATGACGACCGCCGCACCCGCCCTAGCCACCAAGCTCTGGGATTTGAAAGGCTTGTTGAAAGGGGAGGGCTAGGGCTGGCCCTAAATAGCCAGAGCCAGTGGTCCACTCTCCAAAGTGGACCACTAGCTCGCGGCTGTTCAGGAGCAGTGCCCGGATCTGCCTTTTCTGGGAAGCCAGTGGACCACTCGAAATAGTGGACCACTGGCTCACGCTTTTTCGGGGCAAATGCCGGAATTCTGCCTTTTCCCGGGTAGCCAGTGGACCACTCTCCAAAGTGGACCACTAGCTCACGCTCATTTCAGAGCAAATGCCTGATTTCTGCCTTTTTCCGGGTAGCTAGTGGACCACTCTTTAAAGTGGACCACTAGCTCGCGCTATTTCGGGGCTTTTACCCGATTTCTGCCTTTTTCCGGGTAGCCAGTGGACCACTGGCTCGCTTCATTTCGGGGCAAATGCCTGATTTCTGCCTTTTCCCAGGAAGCTAGTGGACCACTCTTGAAAGTGGACCACTGGCGCCACCGAACAGGGGCACCAGCCCCATCCTGCCCCACACAAAAGCACTGCACCCCCATCAAGGGGGCAGTGCTGCTATTTGCCTATAGAAGTTGGGGCTTGATATTGCGCACCTTGAGGGCGCGGATGACGCGGCCGTACTGGCGTTGGGCGATACCTAGGGAGTAGCCACCTTCCACGGTCAGGGTGTGCAGCATGGGATTGTAGCTGACCACCTTGTCCAGGTTAACAATTTCAGAGCGGCTAATGGCCATGAAGGGTTCGGACAACTCATCGACTAGTTCTTTCATCGAATGGTAGAGACTGATAGCGGGCATTGACGCCGACCACTTCCACGGTATGGGCCTGGGGCAGGGTGGCGAAGAAGCGAATCTTGTCGTAGCTGAGGCTAATCTGACTCTTACCTTGCTTGAAGGTAAAGACTTGCTTGGACTGGCCATTGAGACTGCGCCAGTTGTTGATAGTGTCCAGGCACTCCTTGACGCGTTGGGCCATGTCGTCCATGTCATCCTTAGGAATGAAATCCAAAGCCTGTACCTTATAACGCAAGGACAGGGGCAGGTAGTCCTCCTTGGTCGTAACGAAAATAATCTTAGCACCATCGTCATATTGGCGGATCTGCCGTGCAATATCCATACCAGTAAGCTCATGTTGCAGGTCAATATCTAGGAAGAAGATGGCATTTCCTCGCCGATCCGACCAGCTATTCAGGAGCTTGTCCGGGTCACCTGTCACGCAGGCCAACTCCATGGGATAATCTTCAATCATAACATAACGTTCAATCAGGTCCGCCAGCCACTGACGCTGCTTGGGGTGATCTTCGCAAATATAGATTGGGAATTTGAAGTCTGTCATGGGACTAGCAACTCCTTCCGAATGAGTAAATGTTGGGTGAAGCGTTCGTTAGCAAATTGAGTGGTCAGTTGGAACTGACTTTCTCGCGCTAATTCTAAGGCGTTGCTCAAGCCCAACCCTCGGCCACTGCCCTTGCTAGAGTAGCCAGCTTCTAGCAGCTTGTTGAGGTCACCTGGGTCTTCTTGGCAGTCATTTTCAATAATAAGGTGAACATCGCCATCATCTTCGAAGACCGCCAAGGTCAGCTTGCCGCCCTCCTGATTGCTTAGGGCTTCAATGGCATTGTCCAGCAGAATCCCGATAATACGGACCAAGTAGATAGGGTTGCGCGCGACATTGAGGTGGATGTCGTCCGGCACCTCAATACTGAGGTCGATGCCATTAGTCCCAGCAAAGGCCAATTTGGTGAAGAGCAGATTGCGGACATCCGGACTCTGAATCTTGGACAGCCGACTGAGTTCTTGGCCCAGCTGGTCGGTCGTGACTTGAGTAGGTTGGATATGTTGATGGAAATAATCTGCCAGCTCCTGCCATTCTTGGTCGCGAATGTAGCCTTCCAGGGTCAGGAGGATGTTCTTATAGTCATGACGGAACTTACGCATTTCCTGATATTGGTCGGCCATCATGCTAGAAAAGGCCTGACTAACCTTAAACTGCTCCTTCTCACGGGCGACTTCTTGGGATTTGTTGAGCGCATTGTTGAGGAAGAGGACGGACATAATACATAAGATTGGCAGGGCAAGGAAAGGTGTAATAAGAACGGATGCTGCTGTAGAACTTACTTCATTCAGTTCTGTAAAGCTAAAGGTTAGCTCATCAATAAATAAGTAGAAATATAGAGAGAGCGTTATTGGAATAATTAGGAAAGTAAATCGATGGAAGTGAAGACGCCATCGCTTTAGCACAGCGAGTTCAGCTCTTGTCAATAGAAAGATGATGATAAGCGACGATAGATGAGACAAATAAAATTCCGTCTCCAATGAATCCAAATTTATAAATGAGAAGATAAAGGGCTGGATAAAGGAGTCAACTTTGATGTTAATAAAAGGCAGGGTGGCGAAGACAGTTGCCCCCTGCATTTTGTCATCGGACTGGTTGCCAGGTTCTACCATATAGCCTGTAATTAAGAGAACAAAAATTAGCAGATTAGCAATGTAGGTTGGATATCCGTAGATCGCAGTCAAGTGATATAACCCGAAAATTAGAAGGGCGTATATAAGAGAAGAAACTTTGTGCTTGATAGGATTACGTTGAGATAGAATCCCAATTAGAGCATGAAAGGTTTCACTAAGGCTAAAGATAAGATATTCCATAAAAATGAACCTCCTAATAAAGTAGGCATATTTTCTTCCTATACATCCTAAACTACCGGGTGATTTCATAGAAAAAGATGCAAAAACTGCGAAAATGATGACTAAAACTACGAAAATGATGACTTGTCATCGAAAATGATGTTTTGAACATCGCTTTTGATCTTTTGCAATCGAAAATGATGAAAAAACTATCACTTATGACGACTTCGAACTATTTTCTATGATTCTATTATATAGTTATCTCATCAAAACAACAAGGAGTTGGAAAAAATATGAAGAGAAAAATTTTAAGTTTTGTGTTAGCTTGTCAGATTCTTGGGTATACTCAGATACCTGTTCATGCGGCAGAAGCTAACGTCGAAGGTGAAAATATTGGCTATGTATATTTCCATAAAGTTCCATATTGTGCAAGTTTTGCTCGTCGGATTATTCAATAATCCAATATTCTAGGAGGATATTATCATGAAAAAAGTTGTTCATAAGCTAATGGCCTTAGCGGCTCTTGTGGGGATGGGTTTGCCAGTTGTGCAAGCCCAGGCCCAAGAACAGCCTAATGTATTACCAGTTGTGAGTCTTGTACCCAAAGATGCAACGCCAAGAATCGGGCGCAATGCCTTAGTCAAGATTAACTTAGTAGGTGCCGATAATGTCGTTCATAAGTCGCTCTATTACACTAGCTTCAACACGGTGGATATTACCTTGGGCCAAGTTGCTAGCTTGCTAGGGTCAAGTTATGACATTGAATTAGCACCACAAAATGTGCAAACAGACACCCATCTCAAGAATTATGTGACGGATCATGGCGAGTTCTATGGAAGTTACTTAGCAGCTAATTTTGTTCTTAAGAACCCAGATCAAGTTCCAGTTGAAAAAGCTGAAGAACCTGTTATCTATCCTGTTACCGTATTGGAAGAAAAAGGAGCAGACCTATTCTATGAACAATTAGTGACAGTAGATGTTAAGGATCAAGCAGGGACTGACCTAGCTACCACCCATTACTTAATTAATAGTGATAGCACAGAATCTCCAGTTGACTTAGCGGCAGCTAGCTTTACCAAGGAGCACCCTGAGTACCAAGTAGACGCGCAAACCGCTCAGCTACAAGGTAGCGTTAACCGCCAGCAACTAGAAGAAGTCCTTACGAGTTTAGGGACTGTTAATGTCTTCCGTAGCCACTATGTCTTAACGGCGGTCCAAGCTGCCAAGCCTCAAGTAGCAGCAGCTGAGCCAACAGCTCAATCATCAGCTGCAACCGTAAGTAACCAAGCAAGCCAAAGTCAAGAAGCGACTTCATCTGCGCAAGCCAAAGACAATAAGTCAGAAAAGCCAGCTCCAAGCAAGAAAGAAGAGAAGATTGATACAGTTAAGAAAGAAGTTACTCAATCTCCAAGTAAGAAGGTTGACGCTACAACTAATCTAGCTAAGAAAGATAGTCAATCTGATAAAGCTAACAAACCAGCCGAAAGTCCTGCTCCAGTAGCTGCGGCCACACACCAAGCAACAAGATTGGCAGACAGTTACCAAATACAGGTGAGGTCCATATTGGAATTATCTCAATCCTATCCCTTGGATTAACGCTGATTGGTTTCTTAATCGTCTTGGCAGAAAAACGCCGTTTAAGAAGATAGACTTATGAACGTGATAGAAAGGTTGTCAGTAAGTATGCAGAATAAAATATTCAAATTTACCTTAGTCGTAGCATTTTCTTGTCTTCAATAATAGTGTTGGTCTACAAGTCTATGACACTTTTGTACTGAATAAGTAATAAGGTTATTAATTTATTATACTTCTAAACCCCCAGATAACTTTTCTGAGGGTTTTTCTCATAAAATATCAAATTCGATGATTTTTAATCGATTTTGATGACTTTGCCCCATTTTGCTAGCCCAAGGCTTATACTATAGTCAGGAAAAAGAAAAGGAGAGACCCACCATGAAAGCAATTATCAAAAAGAGTATTACATTATTAGCAGCCGTGAGCCTGGCTTTGCCATTGGCACCAGTGCCGGTTGCCCAAGCGCAAGAGACCTTATCCGTTGTCAACCTCATGCCTAAGGCGGATGAGACAGCTTCCGAGAAGGGGCTAGTCAAGATTCATTTAGTCGACAAGGACGGCAAGGTTCACAAGACCCTCTACTATACCAGCGTCAATACAGCGGATGTGACCTTGGGCCAAATCTATGACTTGCTTAAGGGCACTTATAAGATTGAGCGCGATCCTCAGAATGTCAAGAGCGACGCAGCTAAGAAGCACTATGTCACAGACAAGGGCGAGTTTGACGGCCATACTTTTGAAGCCAACTTTGTCTTGGAAGCTGCCGACAGCCTGCCAGTAGAGGAAGCCCAAGAACCTAAGACTTACGCGGTGACCGAGTTGCCTAAGCAAAACCCTGCCTTAGACGCTCAACTGATGACGGTTAGGGTGCAAGATGACAAAGCAAGCAGTCTCCGAAACCAGCCACTACCTGGTTAACAGCGAGACCAGCCAGTCTGCCTTCGACATGGCGGCCCAAGCTTTCGTCAAAGCCCATCCCGACTACAAAGTCGACGCCAGCCAAGCTCAACAAGTGGGCCAAATCAACCCAGACGCCAAGGAAGAGGTGCAAACTAATCTGGGCACCTTCAAGGTCTACCGCTCTAACTATGTGCTGACCGCTGTGGCGGCCGGGCAAGCAGGGCAGTCTGGGGAGTCTGGCCAAGCTAGCCAGTCAAGTCAGGCTGCCAATAGCCAAAGTAAAGAAAGCAGCGCACCTGCTGCGAGCCAAGCATCTGGCGCCAACCAAACTTCCGGCAACAACCAAGGCGCTGCCGCAAGCCAATCTTCAGCTACTAGCCAAGCACCAGCCGCCAACCAATCTTCCGGCGCGAGCCAAAGCTCCTCAGCCAGCCAAGCGACTAAGGAGTCTAAAGAGCCAGGCGTTCGCTATGACCGTAATGGCCGCCGCCTCCCAAGCACTGGTGAAGCCTCCTCAATCCTTTCCCTCTTCATCATCGGCCTCCTAATCGTATCCGGCATCTGGATCGCCTACACCGAGCACCGCAAACAATCCCGTTAACAGCAAACAGCCCTGCCATTCGAGTGGCAGGGGCTTCTGATGTTTTGGAAAAGGGAGCAGGGCGCCGGCTGCCTGAAAAAGATGAGATTCTGGTAGAGCTAGTGGTCCACTCGGTCGAGTGGACCACTAGCGCGCCTTGCAAAGTAGCCTCTAGCCCCAAAAAGGCAGAAAAAGCCGGAGCCAGTGGTCCACTCCATCGAGTGGACCACTAGCCCTATGAAAGTAGCCTCTAGCCCCAAAAGGCAGAAAAAGCCGGAGCCAGTGGTCCACTCGGACGAGGTGGACCACTAGCGCACGCCTCAGTAGCCTCCAGCCCCCAGGCAGAAAAAGCTGGAGCTAGTGGTCCATTCGGACGAGGTGGACCACTAGCGCGCCACCAACCCTTTACCAGTTAGTAAAGTCTAGCACCTTTGCAAAGATATCGCGGATTTCTTGGGGGGATTCTTTGGCGCCGCTGCTGACCCAGAGGTTGATGATGCCTTCGACTAGGCTGAGGACGCATTCCAGGGCGTACTTTTTGGCTAATAGGGAAGTTGCGGCCTAGAAAGGCCTGCAAATCGGCTGGGTCTTCGCGCTGGAAGAGTTGCAGCATGAATTCGCGGATGGTGGCCTTGAAGTTGAGGTAGTTGCTCTGGGAGAGGGCGTAGATGAAGTCGTAATTTTCCTTAATATACTCTAGGACCAGCACCAGGTGGACATTGTGCTCCTGATTTTCGATAAAGAAAGTGCGCAGCTGGCTCAGGGTCTCTTCCTTGAGTTGCTCCATGAGGTCGAACTTGTCCTGGTAGTGCAGGTAGAAGGTGCCGCGGTTAATGCCGGCCCGCTGGCAGAGTTGGCGGACGGTCAGCTGCTCGAAGCCTACCTCCTGCAGGAGCTGGGTTAGGGCCGTTTTGATGGCGGTCTTGGTTTGGGTTTGGCGTTTTTGAGTCATAGGCTCTCCTTAAATAGACACTCTGTTGATTTTTGCTCATTGTTTTAGCTTTTCATCTATTCTATAATAAAGGCAGACATAAATCAACACCTGTCAATTTAAGTGTCAGGACAGGAGAAAGGACGTGACCGCATGGCCTATATTGAAGTAAAAAGATTGTTCCAAATTCTTTCCATCGGGTCAGGGGCAAATTACTGCTAACAAAGACCTGAATTTTGACATCCAACAGGGCGAGTTGGTCATTATACTGGGAGCTTCCGGCGCCGGCAAGTCAACGCTGCTCAACATTCTGGGGGGCATGGATACGGCCAGCCAGGGGGAGATTTGGATTGACGGCCAGAACATCGCCGCCTGACAACAGCCACGCGGACCGACTACCGCCACGCTATGACGTGGGCTTCGTCTTCCAGTTCTATAATCTGGTGCCCAATCTGGCCGCCCTGGAGAATGTCGAGCTGGCCGCGGAAATCGTGCCCCATGCCATGGAACCAGCTCAAGCCCTGGCCGCCGTGGGCCTCAGCCACCGACTGGATAATTTTCCGGCCCAGCTGTCAGGGGGCGAGCAGCAACGAGTCTCCATCGCCCGCGCCCTGGCCAAGAAGCCCAAGCTCCTGCTCTGCGACGAGCCGACCGGCGCCCTGGACTACCAGACCGGCAAGCAGGTTCTGCAGATTCTTCAGGACATGTCCCGCCAGGAGGGGGCCACGGTCATTATCGTCACCCACAACGGGGCCCTGGCGCCTATCGCCGACCGGGTCATCCGCCTACACGACGCCCAAATTCAGTCGATTACGGTCAACGACCAGCCGCAGGATATTGGGGACTTGGAGTACTAGAAGATGGGTGCAAAAGGGCTGGCGACTGGCTCTGTGGAGCTGGTGATTTGTGCCTACCGGGTCAGTGCTTTGAGCCTGTCAGGCCAGCGACTTGAGCCTGCCGGGCCAGCGACTTGAGCCTGCCGGACCAGCGCTTTGAGCCTACCGGGCCAGTGATTTGAGCCTACCGGGTGGGCGCTTTGTACCTACCGGCCAGTGACTTGAGTCTGTCATCCACCCCACAAAAATAATTAACTAACCCACCACAAAAGGAGGTCAGCCCATGACCAAGTCAACACTTTTCAAAGAATTCTGGCGTAGCCTTGGTCAGACCAAGGGACGCTTCCTATCCATGGTCTGTCTCATGATGCTGGGGTCCTTTGCCCTGGTGGGCTTGCAGGCGGCGCCGCCGGATATCACCCAGACGGCCAGCGCCTACCTAGAGGGCTTGCGGGTTCAGGACTTGACCGTCCTGTCCGACTATGGCCTGTCCCAAGAAGACATGGAGGAGCTGGCCCAGCTGTCAGGCGCCCAGGTCGAAGGGGGTTATCTGACCGACGTGGTGTTGGACCAGACGCCAGAAGCCTGGCGGATTTTCAGCCTGACCCAGGACTTGGCCCACTACCAGCTAGTAGCCGGCCGCCTGCCTCAAGCCTCGGGGGAAATTGCCCTCTTAAGTAGCCTGCAAGGCCGCTTTCAGCTAGGTGACACTGTCAACCTTAAGGAGTCCGGCAATGCCAAGGCCCTGCTCAAGCAGACGACTTTCACCATTACCGGCTTCGTCAACTCAGGCGAGCTGGGCAACCAGGTCCTTTTCGGTCCTTCCACGGCCGGCAGTGGGACCCTGGCTGGCTGCAGGGTGGTGACGGCCCAGGACTTTGACAGTCCGGTCTACACCCTGGCCCGCCTGCGCTACGACGATTTGGCCGGGCTCAACGCCTATCAGGCCCGCTACTGGCAATTGGTGGACCAGCACCAGAGCGAGCTGGAGGCCATGCTAGCCGATAACGGCGCCGCCCGTTTGGTCCAAGTCCAATCCCAGGTCCAAAGCCAAATCAACCAGGGCCAGGCCGATATGGATTCGGCCTCAGAGGCCCTGGCATCAGGCTCCAGCCAGCTAGCCTCGGCTGAAAGCCAGTGGGCGAACCAGTCGTCTGCCTTGGACCAAAGCGGCCCAGCCAATGGGCTAGCCAGGATGAGACTTTGACTCAGGGCCAAGGCCAACTAGCCAGCGCCCAAGCCGCCTTAGCCCAGGCCAAGGCCCAACTGGAAAGCGGGGCTGCGGCCCTAGCCAGCGGCCAGGCCAATTTGACGGCCAAGGCCCAGGAACTAGCCCAAGCCAAGTCCCAATTAGACGCCGCCAAGAGCCAGTTGGACAGCCAGGCCGAGACTCTAGCCAGCCAGAGTCAGGCCTTGGCTGAGGGCCAAGCCAAACTCGCTGCCGGTCAGCAGGCCCTGGCCGCCCAAGAAGAGGCCCTGCGCCAAGCCGGCCAGGACCCGGACGCCCTGCCGAGACATTCAGGCCGCCCGCCAGGCCCCTAGCTGATCAGGCCCAAACCCTGGCCAGCGCCCAAAGTCAACTTGAAGCCGGCCAAGCCCAGTGGCAGGCTGCCAATAGCAGCTACCAAGAAGGGCTGGCCCGCTATCAATCTGGCGCTGCGGCCCTAGCCAGCGGTCAGGCTCAGTATGACAGCCAGGCCGCCAACTATCAAGCAGGCTTGAGCCAATACCAAGCCGGCCAGTCCCAATACGACAGCCAGGCGGCAGCCGCCCAAGCCGGCGTCCAGGCCCTTGAGTCGGCCAGCCAGGAAATCAGCAGTGGCCAGGAAGCCCTGGCTTCTGCCCGCCAGGAGCTGGATGACCAGCAGGCTGAATTTGCCAGCAAGAGATCGAGGCCCAAGCCTCCCTCAAGGAGGGTCAGGCTGACCTTGACCAGGCCCGAGATAGCCTAGCCGGCCTGGTGACGCCTAAGTACCGGGTTTACAGCCGCCAGACCTATCCGGGCGACGTCGAGTTCTACACTAGTAAGCTGCGGACTGAGGGCATGGCCAATGTGGGCAATATCTTCCCCGTGGTCCTCTACCTGGTGGCCGCCCTGGTGACCCTCACCACCATGACCCGCTTTATGAGTGAGGAAAGGCTGAAGGCCGGCCTCCTGCAAGCTCTGGGCTATGGTCCTGGCGACATCCTGGCCAAGTTCCTGCTCTATGGGCTCCTGTCCAGTGGCCTAGGGGCCTTGCTGGGGATTGTGGCCGGTACTTATGGCCTGCCTTATGTCTTGGGCCACACTCTCTTTGCCACTTCGACTTATCCGCCTATCCAGCTGCATTTCTACTGGCAGCTAGCGGCTCTAGCCCTGGGCCTGTCCTTCCTGTCCAGCCTGCTGCCTATCTGGTGGGTGGCCCGGCGCGAGTGGCTGAGACGCCAGCCCCAGCTCCTGCTGCCTAAGCCACCGGCGCGTGGTAGTCGCATCTTGTTGGAGCGGGTGACCTGGTTCTGGCGCCGCCTAAGCTTCACCCAGAAGGTGACGGCCCGCAACATCTTCCGCTACAAGCAACGCATGCTCATGACCATCCTGGGCGTGGCCGGCTCAGTGGCCTTGCTCTTCGCGGGCCTGGGCATTTCCTCATCCCTGGCCGGCATCACCGAGCGGCAGTTTGACCAGCTGGTGGGCTAGTGACCTGATGTGTGCCGTCAGCAACATGTCAATGCCTCCCAGGGAAAGCTGACTTGGCTGCTGCCTTGGCTCAGGCTGACCTGGCCCAGACCCTGGACCTGCACCTACAAACGGGGCGTCAGCACTTGCCTGGCTTCAAGGATCAGCAGGAAGTGACCATTATGGTGGCGCCTGACGGTGGCTTTGGCCAGCTCATGAATTTCTATGATGCTTATAGCCATGCCAAACTGAGCCTGCCTGACCAAGGCGCCCTGATTAGCCAGAAAATGGCGGACAAGGCCGGCCTCAAGGTGGGCGACCGCCTGACCCTGGAAGACGCCGACGGTCAGCCGGTTAGCCTAGAGGTGGCGGGCATTGTCGAGCTCTATGCCGGCCACAATGTCTACCTGAGCCGGACCGCCTATGAGGCCGCCTATGGCAAAACCTGGACAGCCAATGCCCATTTGGTCCAGCTGACGCCTGAAGCCAAAGGCGACCTGGCTAAGGTCAGCGCCCGCTTTATGGATTTGAGCGGCGTGCGTTCGGTCATCCAGAACAGCGGCATCCGCCACCAAATCCAGGTCACGGTCGATTCCCTGGCCCTGGTCATGCAGATTCTGACCCTGGTGTCCGTCCTGCTGGCCGCCGTCATCCTCTATAATCTGACGACCATTAATGTGGCCCGAGCGGATTCGGGAGCTGTCTCACCATTAAGGTTCTGGGCTTCCAATGGAAGTCACCCGCTACATTTATCGCGAGACCGTGGCCCTGTCCCTAGTCGGCATTTTGTTTGGTCTGGCCGGTGGCTGGGTCCTACACCGCTTCCTGCTTAGCCGCATTAGCGCAGACTTCGTCCGCTTCAATCAAAATGTCGCCTGGACCGTCTACCTGACCCCAGTCGTGGCCATCCTTCTGATTCTAGCTGCCCTAGGCTGGCTAGTAGACCGCCAACTCCGCCAAGTCGACATGCTAGAAGCCCTGAAATCAGTAGATTAGTATAGAAGTTGGAAAGCCTTCCCTGATGGGAAGGCTTTGTTTTATGAGCCAGGCCGAAATTAGGAGAAAAGTCAGGAGCTAGTGGTCCATCTTCAAAGTGGACCACTAGCCTCGCTCGAAACTGAGGAAAAGGGCAGGATTGGGAGTT
>BNJS01001963.1_pt1 | contig 93495 bp, 119 predicted proteins | sample 8540461 | NCBI WGS metagenome assembly BNJS01 (sample SAMD00202454, study PRJDB9452) | human saliva metagenome | isolation source: human saliva | place: Japan | reverse complement strand
TGATAACTTCAAATTTCATTGGTGGGTGGGGTGTTGTGTGTGCCTGGTGTGGGCGCGCACCCACCCGCCTTCTGTTACGCGGCGGTTTCGGCAATTTCTTTGATACGAACCAAAGTAGCGGGGGATACCTGCTGTGCCGCTGTTCGGCGGTCGGCGAGTTGGTTTTCAGCGTCGTCGCCGTATTTTTCGCGGAAAAAGTCGAGTCCTTGCTGGGTCAACTCCCAGGTTTCGGTGAGTTCACCCCCGGTATCGGTGGAAGCGATGGTGTATCTCAGCGGACAACGCCACCGGCGACGGCCCACTGGAATGCGATGGGTCGCTGAGCTTCGGTGACGAGGGATTCGGTTTCCCATGTCGCGTTCGGGGTGACGCTGCGTCCAATGAACCACGCCCCGACTTCGGCGTGGTCGGAAGGTTCTTTCCACTGCAGGTTTCTACGATGGGGCTCATTCGCCGGTGCGGGTGACATCGGTGACGAGATCGTAGACGTGGTGTGCGGGGGCGTCGATAAGTATTGATTCTGAATATTGGAAGTCTTTAAGATCCATGACCCTGAACTATACGGATAAGCCGATAAGAATCGCGGCATATCCGGCACAGCGTGGTGGCGCAGATACTTCGGACGAACCGTGCGCGGGAAGTGCGAAGGAGCGGTCCGAGATGTGCGGCAAGGCTTGACCACGTGGAAAGGGCTCCGGCGATGCCGACGGCAAGGAAGGGACTGTGCTGGGATAGCCCGAGGAGGAAACAGGCGATGGTGTTGGCGAGGAGAAGTCCGTGGGGGAGCCGACAGAGGAGGTAGCGGAGGCTGCCTCGAGGGAATCCTCCAAAAGCTATCTGAAGGATGGTCGTCATGCCGCAGCCTCTGGTCTCGAAGAATGGATCCAATCGCCAAGTATCCAGGCGCCAATGCAGGAAGCGCTGGTGACAAGAAGGTAGGTTGCGGCCTGGAGGGGAGGGGCGTCGATAAACAGGTGATGGGCGAAGAGCATGTAGGTGCTGAAGCTGGTGAACCCACCGAGGAAACCTGTGCCCCAGAACAACCCTGGGCGGATGAGGCCCATGAGGAAGCAGCCTGCGATGTTGATGGCTAAGAGCGACCAGAGGCCGCCCACCGGTATGGCGCTTGTGATCAGGAAGCGTGTATCGCCCTGAGTGCGGCACCGATGCCAACGCAGTAAGGATGTCGCAGAATGCTAGGTGGAATGATGCCCATTCTTTGGAATGTAGTGGAAAACGTGCTGTTGGGGAGGGAGATGCGTCACGTATCGTGCGGGCAGGCGAAAATCAGAGCAAGATAGACGTTAACTAGCGTCATTTATAGTTCGAGTTTTGTGAAGGAGACAATTATGGCACATGAACGTGCAGGTCTTGTGGCGGAAGATCGGGACCTCATCGACATCGCCGAGGTGGTCACCGCCTCATTACACACGCATTCCCGATGTAGAAAACCCCCGGACCAGCAGGGTCGCTTTTGGAACATCCGGGCACCGCGGTGTCCTCCCTTGATTCCGCGTTCAATGAAAACCACATTCACGCCACCACCCAAGCGATTGTGGATTACCGCACGCAGCAAGGCATCAACGGCCCCATCTTCATCGGGTCGCGACACCCATGCGCTTTCCGAACCCACGATGGTATCTGCGCGAGGTGTTGCTGGCTAACGATGTTCCTGTGCTTGTCGACGACCGCGGGCGCTGCACCCCAACCCGGCAGTAAGTCGCACGCCATCCTTGCCCACAACGCCAAACTCCCTGGTGGTGTCACCGGTACCGACCGAAAACGTGCCGACGGCATTGTTATCACTCCCTCACATAATCCGCCCCGCGACGGTGGCTAAATACAACTCACCCAACGGCGGCCCGGCCGACACCGAGTGCCACCGATTGGATTGCGAACCGCGCCAACGAACTGCTGCGCGGGATTGACCGGGGTGAAACGCGCACCGTTTCCGGCGTACTGGATTCCCGCTGTACCCCACAACTACCTGGACACCTACATTGCCGACCTGCCCAATGTGGTAATATTGAGGCAATCCGCAGCTCTGGACTGAGCATCGGTGCCGACCCTATGCGGGCGGCGCATCCGTAGATTACTGGGAGTGCGATTGCCGACGCCCACCGACTCAACCTCACCGTGGTCAACCCCAAGGTGGACGCAACCTGGCGTTTCATGACATTAGACACCGATGGCAAGATCCGCATGGACTGCTCCTCGCCCAACTCCATGGCGTCCCTGGTGCACAACCGCTCCAAGTTCGACATCGCAACTGGTAACGACGCCGATGCCGACCGCCACGGCATTGTCACCCCCGACTTTGGCCTGATGAACCTCAACCACTACCTGGCTGTGGCCATTGAGTATTTGTTTGGCAATCGCCCCGGCTGGTCGCCTGAGACGGCTGTGGGTAAAACCTTGGTTTCTTCCTCCATGATCGACCGCGTGGTCGGCGCACTCGGGACGCCGCCTGAGGAAGTTCCTGTTGGCTTTCAAGTGGTTTGTGCCAGGGCTTATCGACGGCACCATCGGCTTCGGTGGCGAGGAATCCGCCGGTGCCTCCTTCCTCCGGCACGACGGGACAGTGTGGTCCACCGACAAAGACGGCATCATCCTTGACCTGCTGGCCTCTGAAATCACCGCAGTGACCGGAAAAACCCGTCGCAGCGTTACGCCGGAGCTGGCGGAACAATACGGTGCGCGCCCGTCTCACGCCCGCACCGATGCCAACGCCACGCGCGAGCAAAAGGCCGTGTTGAAAGCCTTGTCACCCGAACAGGTGACGACGCAACCACCTTGGCCGGGGAAGAGATCACCGCGAAGCTCACCCACGCTCCAGGAAACGGCGCACCCATCGGCGGACTCAAAAGTCTGCACCGAAAAGCGCGTGGTTTGCTGCGCGGCCGTCCGATACCGAAGACAAATACAAGATCACGCTGAGTCCTTCCTCGGGAGAGAACACCTGGCAAAAGTGCAGTCTGGAGGCCGCAGAGCTCGTAGACGACGTGCTTGGTGGGTAATGTCTCTGTGGGCGTTTGGGCGAGTGCTGCGTGGTAGTCATTTCCGCCCAAAACCCGCAAAAAGTTGGGTGCTGTGTCTACGACGTTAACTCCCAACAACGCCGACGCGGGCGGTGCCGATTCCGCGCACGCCGGAGTCGGGTAAGAATAACAAGACGGCGATGGTCACCACCGCCATCTGGGTTCATCGCCCGATTCGGACTCGCCGTCGTCTGGCTTGTTAGCGGTTGGCGAAACTGGCTGACCCCGTGACCACCAAACAATCCGTGGCCGCGTACGAGCTATTCAGCAGAGACGTCTCAGAACCTCATCGGCACCGCACTGCCTGTCGTCGAAATCGCGCTGGGGTCATGCTGCTCGCGGGTATTTTCCTCCGGGCCACAGCTGCGGTATCTGGTGTCATCTTCGCTGTGTTCATCGCAGGCATCATCTCCCGCGTGGGCACGGGGGTTGACCATCGACTGCGGATGCTCGGCGGAGGTGGCTACAACGCCAACGTCACAGCATGGACATACTTGTCGAAATACTCGCGACCTGGTATTTGCTGCTGGGGCGGCGTGGGTAGTGAAGTGGCCTTTCAAGAAATGGGCCCTCTACGTGTAGCTATACATAGCAGCTATGTAGTAGCCGCGAACAATCACTGACAGTGCATTTAAGGCGCATGGCGCATAAACTCTTACGGAGTTAAGTTCGTAAGAGTTTATGAGAGCCCTGCGCTTTCCTTCTCTAGTTGTTTCACGAGGATTAAATTCATGAGTTCCAAAATCAAGTCCCCCAACGAAAGCAGCAACGGGTTCCTCTGGGCGCTGCTCGCCGTGATCGTCATTGCCGCCGTTGTGGTGGGCTGCATTGTGATCAACGGCCAAAAGTCACACGGCGGTGGGGGTGGTTCTAACGACATCGCAGCACAGTGGGAGAAGCAAAACGTCTCCTTCACTGAAACCTTTGCCGATGACGCTGTGACGCTGAAAAGCGCCTCCGCAACCGCCGAGACGCCCACAGTAGACCTCTACGAAGACTTCTCCTGCCCCCACTGCTCTGAACTGGCCATCGCCAGCGACGATGCCATGAAAGACGCGATCGACCAAGGCAAGCTCGTGGTGAACGTCCGCACCCTCAACTTCCTGGACCGCGGCCAAGACGCCGACAAGCCACTCCCACTCGCGCGGGCACTGCGGCGCTCGCCGTAGCCAAGAGCGGCGATGCAAACCTCTACTGGAACTTCCGCGCCATGCTGATGAACAACCAGAAAGACGTGTACAACAAGTGGGACAACGAGCAGTTCGCCAAAGCCGCTGAAACACTTGGGTGCCTCCGAAGATGTCACCAAAAGCCATCAAAGGATGAGAAAAGAAAAAGGATGCCTTCCTGAAGATGAAGGACACCAACACCTCCAAGCTGGAAGGGCTCGGCCGTGGCGTTTCTTCGCCCCGTGTGATCAACAAAGATGGTCAAGATGTCTCTGTGTGGACAGCAGCCAGCAAGTCAGCGACGCCTGGGTTTGCTCAAGGCAACAGGAAGCTAACACTGAGTTCTGTAGCGACTCCTCGACATGACGCATTATGCCTTGTGCCTGCTGATTTGTGGCAACATGAGTGCAGCGTGTACATTTGAGGAGTCCACCAAGGGGCTATGGCGCAGCTGGTAGCGCGCACCACACTGGCAGTGTGGGGGTCACGGGTTCGAGTCCCGTTAGCTCCACAGATAAAACCCAGTCGCAGTAGAGATGCTGTGACCGGGTTTTTCAGTTCTGATTGGCGCGGGTGACGGCCTTGTTGTAGCTCATGGCCGCGTCGACCCAGAAACTCAGGCATTCATCGTCAGCGATAGCTTCGGAGCTGACAGTAATCCAACCTGGCCCCATGCGTCGCCCCGCACCCATTTCGGCAGGCAGCACCGCGTTCTGAAAGGAGCGCGTCATGCTGGGTCTGCGTCAACGCGAACTAGGAGGTCGCCGGCTTTTTCCTGCGCTGACGATCATCTTGTCGTTGACCATGATCGCGCGCCCGCCGAACATCGAAACCTCTCTCACATCTGACTGGTCAGTCACCAACGCCTGAATGCGCTGAATAAGTGCCTGCTGTTCAGGTGTCATGGCTGCCATGGGTTTAGCCTTTTTCTGCGGCGCATAGGAGAGCCGGTCGAAAATTAAGACGCTTTCAGTGATCACGCCGTTGTGCACCGTGAAGAGTTCCGCAGCGGGGCGGTATCCGTGACGGCGGTCTTTGGGTAGTAAAACAACGCAACCTTGTCGCCGTCAGCGAACTCCGCGATCTCGCCGATCCCGGTGAGACGTGGGGCGAATCCGCAATGAAGTCCCGATAATCCTGCTTGGTAGTCAGGTCAACACCGGGCGCCCGGCATGTCATGTTGTCGGCGATGTAGGGACATGGCCAACTCAATGTCACCTGTCGTCCACGCCTGGTGGTAGTTTTTCACGATCTCGTAGGCGGTCATGGAACCGGATTCCTTTCAGTCGGGGAGGGTTCCCAGTGATCTGGTCCGGCGTCGTGCCCTGCGCCCGCAGTTTTCAAACGAGGTAGGAAATGAGTCCAACCGTGCTTGTGGCCTGCGACTTCGGTTTCTGGAAGGTTGAAGTGGCGCAGCTCAACACGGGTGCCGCCGTTGATGGGAGTCAAGAGAAATTCGACCGTGATGCTCCGGCAGGCAAGTGGTCGCTGCCTGTAAAACCCCATGTGAACACCACACGTCTGTAGGGCTCGACCACCAGGTATTCGCCTCGCACGGGGTGGCCAGTGATGTCAACGGCAAACTGTCCACCTGGTGTCGGGTCGAGGTCAGCGTATTGCCCCATCCACGCCGTCATGCCTTCGTTGGTGGTCAGGTAGTCGAATACGGTCTCGGGTGGCGCGGCGATGTCGATGAAGTCCTGGAACTCAGCCATTCTTCGCCTCCCGCTGCTCGATGACAGATTTCAGGGTGGCGAGCTTGTCAGGCCAGAATTCGTCAAGGTAGGAGCGCACCGCAGCAAGTCCATTGGTGTTGACCGCATACAAATGACGCGTGCGGTCTGTGCTGAGGGTTGCCAGACCCGCCTTGTGAAGGGTGCGTAGGTGGTGCGATGTCGTTTGCTGCGATAGTCCAACCGTTTCCGCCACCGCGCCGACGGGCTGTGGCCCCGAACGATATCACCCGCAAGATTGCCCGACGGTTCTGGTCAGCCAGCGCACGCAATGCGGCGTCGATACTTTCTGCTGCTTCCACATGTCACCTCTTTAATCACTGGTGACCTCACCCTAGCACAAATAAAAATTTGTACTCAAGATCGTTTGAACAAGCGCTTATCGACGCCCAGCGCACCAGGTGGTAGGCATCTCTTAGCCCTCCACCTCCCGTTTGGAAATGTTCACGATCGTGTTGAACAACTCGCCAGTGAGTAGTGTTCCCCAGTTTTGTTGGTTGGTGCCGCTGGTGTGGATGCCGTAGATGATGGCGGTGTCGTCAACTATGGATGCGCCAGACTCGCCGTCGGAGGTATCGGCGGAGTAATACGCCTGTAGTTTGTTGGTTTTCAGGATCTTGTTGCGACCCTTCCACATAGTGCCGAATGGTTTGTCGCCGGGATATCCGATGACGGTGGCAAAGCTGCCGTTGAGGGATCCAGGTTCGGGCGTGCGCATGCCGAACCAGCCGACGTCGGAACCAATGGGTGTTTCCAGTTTGATCACGCCCCAATCGTGGCCAGCGGCACTGCCAGTTTTGTCGTACCAGACTTGGCTTGCTTTGGCCGTGCGAAAGCGCTTGTCTGCGCCGTTTTGGCCCGGTGTGAAGGTGATGTTGCTGCCGTTTTTGTTGAGGCAATGTCCTGCGGTGACCACGGTATCGGCGGCGACAAGTGAACCTGTGCATCGACCAGTTCCACCAGCTTGCGTGGTGTAGGTGATGAGCCCCACCCAACGGAATGGTGCTTCGGTGGTCGTGGTGACTTGGGTACGGGAATCGCCCTCAATGATTTTTTCTTCAACGTTGTCCTGCTCCAGGATGGGGTGCGTACCCAGGGATGAGGGTGTGCTGCTGCTGCCGGTGTCTTTGGTGATATCGGCGACAGTAATCGGATGCTCTTGGTCCTGCACACCGTTGACAATGTTGTATCCCACCGGGTCAATGGTGGGATTGTCGACGGGAGCGGCCACGGCGGGAGCTGTCGCTGTTAGGGCTAGCGCCCCTGCGGTCAGGATCATTGTGGCACATGCACTACTTATACGTTGAGAAAATTTTGGCATACTGAAAAATATTACTAGCAAAATAATAAAAATGAAGGGAAATATTCATATAACAAATGCTAACGATAGTCAGTGTGATATTACTACTTGTGATGATCTGTTCTTTGCCCGCCAAGGGAATAAGGAATATTACCGTGTCGGACAAGAAAGAAATACGTTTCACCTTCAATGACAGGCCGATTGTTATTGACATTAGTCTGCGTAGTTTGGTGTTGCGATGGTTGACGCTGGCCATAGGCGCTGCCGCTTACTTCTGGGTACGGGATCTGCTGGGTGTGGATGACACCTATAACTGGGGTTCGTTTATTTATGTGACCTCCGGCGCCGCACTTTTCCTATTCATTGTGGCGGTGTATGGGTGGCCGCGTAAGAGTAAATAACCAGGTAGTCTGGGCTTTATGCACTACTCACAACTCCCAGCGGAACTAACTGACGGCCTCACTATCACCGGTGTAACACCTCTTTCGGGCGGTGATATTTCCCAGGCTTTTCGCGTTGATACTCCAGATACATCATATTTCCTAAAAGCACATCAGAAACCCAAAAAGCAGATGTTTGAGCGGGAGGCGCGTGGCTTAAAAGCCCTGCGGGATACAGCGCCGGAAACATTGGGTGTGCCGGAGGTTGTCAGGGCGTCGTCACGCGGGTTGATGTTGGAGTGGATTGAGGAGGGCGGCCGCACGTTCACCTCGGAAGCTGATCTTGGCACCAGTTTGGCGGAACTGCACCGGGTTCCGCAGCCGCATTTCGGCGGGATTGATGGGGACGACTCGGGTTTTCTTGGCTCGGTGGAGGTCGATCTGACGCCGACGCAGTCGTGGCCGGACTTTTATGTGTATAGGCGTGTCCAGCCGCTCATTACGCAGGCCACGGCGATGGGTGCTGTTCCGAGTGGGGTGCAGCGTCTTTTTGACGAGCTTCTGCCCAAAGCAGTGGATTTGTGTGGGCCGGATGAGCCACCAGCATTGGTGCACGGTGATCTGTGGGGTGGGAATCGTCTGGTGGATGTGGAGGGGCGGAACTGGTTGATTGATCCGGCGGCGTACTATGCACATCGCGAAGTGGATCTGGCCATGATGCTCTTGTTTGGCGGGTTCGGTAAGGATGCGTTCATCGCCTACAACAACACCTATCCGCTGGCTGACGGATGGCACGAGCGGGTGCCCTGGTACCAGTTGCCGCCCCTGCTGGTCCACGCGATTTTATTTGGTGGGGGTTACGGCGCGTCGGTCGTACGGGTACTCACCGACCTCGCTGGGTAGAACACTCAGCCAGGTCGGTGCTGCGGTCAGCGCGTTCCCGCCCGATCAGCGACGCGCGCCGCAAGCTCCTCCAACACATGCACATAGGTGTGTCCCGTGGTGCGGGTCATGCCGAGTTCGCAGGTGCGGTTGCAGGACAGGGAACAAGTCGGCATCAAGGTGCTTGACGGAGCGTGCCTCGTCGTGGGTGGCGGTGGCGGTGAGTTCCTCGTGGAGCAGGCCGCGGTCACCGGCAAAGGCGCAGCAGCGCCAGCCGTCGGGAATGATGGCCTCGTCCGCGACCAGTCCGGCCAGCATCATGAGCGCATCGTTGACGCCCAGGTGCGTGGAGGAACAGGTCGGGTGCACCGCCGCTTTGCGAGCCTTGGCCAGCGGCGGAAGCACCGGCGCGACATAGGTGGCCACCCATTCCGTGGCATCCATGACGGTAATGCCCTCAACCCCGGCGTTCTTCAACGCCACAACAATGCCTTCCGTGCAGGACACGTTGTCGCACACCAGTGGAATCCGCCCGTGGTGGGTGTGCTGGACAATCCAGGAGGTGAGCTTGTCCTTCATCACCTCATAGCCCTTGGCCAGGCCCTTCGACTTCCAGGGGGTACCACAGCAGAGTTCCTGAACACCCGCCGGCGTGCTGAGTCGCAGGCCCGCGTAGGCTGCGAGTTCCCGCACCGCGCCGCCCACGCCGGTGCCGCAAGCATGCTCGGTGCCAAACATGGTGCCCACACACGCGGGCATGAAAATGGCATCCGGGTTGGGTACCGTTTGCGGCTTGCGCACCTTGCCGCCGCCGGGAAGTTCACTGGTCAGGGTAGGTACGATGTCTTCACTCAGGGCTTTACGCGCCAACCCCAGGGCCCCACGCAGCGGTGTTGTCGGCAACGCGTGGGTCGTGGTCATGCCTAACGACGCCCCGCGCAGCACCATGTCCCAGTGCTCTGCCGCAACTTTCCAGCCCTTGTCCAGAGTCTCGTTCTGGGTTTCCCGCCGCTTTTGCGCGAATCAGATCACCAGTGTTGATCTTCACTGGGGCAGGCCGTCAGGCACATACCATCCACGGCGCAGGTTTGGACGACATCGTACACCTCCTGCTCTTTCAGGCGTTCCGCCAGGTCATAGGCGCCGGTGGCCTCACAAGCAGCGATGGCGCGCTGGATCACAATGCGTTGGCGGGGTGTCGTGGTCAGGTGCTGGGATGGGCACACGGGTTCGCAGTAGCCACATTCCACACAGTCATCGATGATCTGACGAACCGGGTCGGTGGGCTTGATGTGCTTGAGATGCAGCTGCGGATCGTCAGTGATGATTGTGCCAGGGTTGAGAATCCGCTTTGGATCGCAGGCGTTCTTCACGTCCACCATGGCCTGATACAGATCATCACCGTATTGACGGTGCACAAACGGGGACATGATGCGTCCAGTGCCGTGCTCGGCCTTCAACGTGCCCTGCTCGCGCAACACCAACTCCACCATGTCCTCGGTGAACTGGTCGTAACGGTTCAAGGACTCAGGGCCAGCAAAATCCTCCGTGACCAGGAAGTGAATATTGCCGTTCTTCGCGTGCCCGAAAATCACCGCGCCATCATAGTTGTGCTTATCAAACAGCACCTGCAGTTCAGTACACACACCACCGAGCTGCTCCATGGGTACAGCAATGTCCTCCAACAGCGCCATCGTGCCCTTTCGGGACGGCTACGCATGATCTTTGTGTACAGGCCGTTGCGCATCACCCACATTTGGGCGCGCCGGGATGCCTCGTTGGTCATTTCCGGGGAGTGAGAGGCCATCAAGTTGTTCAAAATGTGGCCTCACCAGTGGCGATGTGCTCGGCGATGCCCTCATCATCCATAGCCTGGTACTCCACCAGTAGCGAAGCATGCTGATCCACGTTAAAGCCCTTCGGGAGCACGGAGGAGGCATCGGGACCCATGGCGCGGATGGAGGCGGCGTCGATAAGCTCCACCACATCGGCACCTGAGTAGACGAGCTTGGGCAGGGCCTCAGTGGCGGCGTCGAGTGAATCAAACATGAGCAGCCCGGTGGCGGTGCGCTTGGGCACGGGCACGGTGTTGAACACGGCCTCCGCGACGAACCCCAGGGTGCCTTCCGAGCCGATCATCAGGTGCTCAAGAATCTTGGCGGGCGTATCGAAATCAAGGAAGGAATTGATGCCGTAGCCCATCGTGTTCTTGATGGCATAGCGACGTTCAATGTCCGCGCGGTACTTATCGCCGCGCAGCGTGTCGCGCAGCCGCTCCAGCACCTCCACCAGCGCGGGCTCGTGGGTGCGCAGAATGTCGTCTGCCTGCGGCGATGCCGTATCCACCACCGTTCCGCTGGGGAGAGCGATGGTCATGGAATCGATGGTGCGGTAGGCGTTCGCCGTGGTTCCGCAGGTCATGCCCGAGGAATTGTTGGCGATCATGCCGCCGATGGTGCAAGCAATTGACGACGCCGGGTCCGGCCCCAGCTTCCTGCCATGACGCGCCAGCGCCCCATTGACCTGCGCAATGGTTAGCCCCGGCTGGACGCGTACACGCAGGCCGCCATCCAGAATCTCCATGCCGCGGAAATGCCTGCGGACATCCACCGTCAACCCCTCTGACAGTGCCTGACCAGACAGGCTCGTGCCGCCGCCGCGGAACGTCAGTGGCCAGCCCATCTCGGCAGCAACGCGCATAGCGACGCCCACGTCAGTCGGGGACTTCGCACGCATCACCGCATCCGGGGTGTGCAGGTAGTGGGAGGCATCCACAGCTAGGGCCATGCGGTCCAATTCGCGGGTGCTTACGGAAGAATCGCCGCCTAATGCGGTGCGCAGGGCAGCCAACGCGGCTGCGTTGCCTTCGGACAAGATAGATCGGGATGTGGTGACGGACATGGCAGTACTCCGTTCGGATGAGTCAGAAATAGTTGTGGAGAGCTAACTCCACGGTACTCGCCTAACGGGGGTGCCGTATGGGGATGCGCTGCACGTTATGGGGTGAAAAATGTGGTTTTTGATGAGGTTAGGTTAACCTACTTCTAGCATAATGCCTGGATGGTTCGGTTCAGGTGATGTTCAAAGTTCACGGTGGGTGGGGAAGTTCACCCCCGGTGTGGGGGTTGGGTTCTCGTCTATCTTCCCGCATACTCCCGAAAGAAATCCGCAATATGGTGAGTGCCCGTTGTGGGTGCAACGCAATCATGCTGCATACTCCAAGTAGCAAAGCGGATGGTGTCGGCAAGCCGCGAGTTGAATAGGCCGACAAAACCCAAGACTGGTGGCAGTGTCCAACCGGGTACTTTCACAATGCGTGGTTTCTTACCCACCGCCTGAAATGCTGTGGTGGCCAGTTCCTTCCAGGTAAAAATATCCGGCCCGCCGATGTCGAAGGATCCGGTGCTTCCCTGTTCTAGCTGTTCCACGGTGTAAGCCGCGAGGTCGGCACCATGAATGGGGTTGAGGCGTATGTCCGGTGCGAAGAGGGGGACTAACCCACGCTTGGCCATAGTGAGCAGTTCCGCCGCGTCAGAGAAATAGGCGGACGGGTTAATAACGGTGGACGCGATATCCGCAGACTCCAAAGCCCGCGCAAAGGCCGTTTTGGCGCGGGTGAGTTCGGCGGGGCAGGTCTCGGCACCAAGCGCATTGATGTAGGTGAAGGAGCTGGCACCATGCCTCAGCGCCGAGGCGAGGATGCTCTGGTTGGCGCGGTTATCGATGTTCCACGGGTCTGCTTTTTGGCGTGTCACCCCCAGTGCGGACACCACATGATCCACCCCCGCCGCCACGTCCTGAGTGAACGCTGAGTCGGTGACGTTTCCTATGGCCCAGTCGTCGACAAGACCATCAAGGCTCGGTGCGCCGTAGGCACCTTCAACGGTCGCGCGGCTGCGGTCGCGAACAATGGCGCGAACCGTGTGCCCGCGGCGGTGGAGTTCTGCAACAATATAGCGTCCGAGGTATCCGGTTGCCCCGGCTACAAGTGTGGTGGGCATGGCTGTTGCTCCTTCAGTATGCGTAGCTTCCAGCGTACGTACCTGCGCTGTTCCGGGGCGTCGATAAGGGTGTAATAGCGGTGCTGTACCGGTTTTTCTTTTAGGGTAGATAGGTATGACAAGTCGGAAAGCATGGCATCGCGGGGTGTTGTGGGAACGGCTGGCGAAATAATGGTGCATATCGTTACAGCAACAGATGAGCATATTCCGCAGGTGTCGGAACTCTTTGCCGATGCCTTCATGGACGACCCTGTGTGGAAGGCCATTGCCCCCAGCCCCCGCATACGCAGGCACGTGATCAAAGCCGAATGCGAATGGGGAGTCGGCCTGCGGGGGAGTGACAGCGTGGACGTGGTCCTTGATGGCTCCGCAGACGGCCGTGTACTCGGGGCGCTCACCTTTGAAACCCCCGACATGCTCGATATCGACGACGAATACGGCTGGAAGGAAACCCTGCGCGGCCTGGTTCGGGGTCGTCTGCCCGCCGAACTCCGCGGGGCCAAGCATCAGAAAGCCGTTGACCTGCATCAACCCGACTGCCCGCACTGGTACCTCCACGACATCGCCACCTCGCCGGAAGTGCGCGGGCAAGGCATCGGCTCTGCGCTGCTGCGGCACCGCCTCGCGCTTATCGACGCCCAGCCCTGCCCCGTTTTTCCTCGAAGCAACCACCGATGCCAGCCGCCGACTCTACGAGCGCTACGGCTTTAGCGTGGTTGCCGAGGTGTCGACGCTGCCAGAAACGCTCTCCTACGCGATGATTCGGGAAGCGGTGTAGGGGGATGGCGGGACGGTTAACAAGGTTCACTGCTGTCTGGGCATAAACTTTGCACGGTGGCCTGGGATGGCAGTTTGATAGGCCGCAACCTCGCCGCGTCAAGGCTTGAACGGTGCCATTGTGATCCTCTGTAAAATCTGCTTACGCTCAAGCTCGAAAAAGCCCCATTTTTGTGCCTGGGCATAAGCAAACTTCCATGCAAACGTTGTGCACTAACGTTGTTCAAGGCTGTGGTGGTGCCGGATTCAGGTCTCGCTGCTCTTGTTGTCTGGACGCAGGCAGCCAAAAACTGCTTCGGTGTCTTCTTGGAAAATGCCGTGGATGAGTTTGTACACTTCGTCTTCACTTTTGAGTCCACTGGCGCTGCTTACTTCCACCAGTCGGATGCCGAGCAGTACGTTGATGAGCATCCCAAGCGCGAGGAAGTCCTTTGCGGCTTCCGTTCCCATGTTCAACGCATCGTTGATTACGCGATAAATCTCAAGAAACCCGGTACGCGCAATGGGGCCGAAGCGGGGATGCTGCCCCATGGTGAACAGGTGCATGACGATCAGTAGGTTAGAGCGGTCGGCCATGAGCTCGATGTAGGCGTGCCCCATGCTTTCTTTAGTATCGGCCCCTTTTGTCTTCTGTGCTGCTCGGATGAAGGTGTCTTTGATGAGGTTGATCGCGCGTTCCGACGCCTCGGCAAACAGGTTTTCTTTCGATCCAAAGGTTCGTACCACGTAGGCTTGGCTCACTCCGGCGGCTTTGGCTATGGCATCGGTGGTTGCACCTGCGTAGCCAAGGTTGCCAAATACGTTGCTGGCGGCAATGAGCATGTTTTCGCGGCGCTCAGCTGCGGGAAGGCGTTCTGTTTTGGTGGGGATTTCTTGCGATGCGTCTTTCGGGGCCACGCTGCCACAGTAGCATTACCTGCGTTTTAGCTGCGGTGGCGTTGTTGTTGACGCATCCAAGCGCACACGCTAAGGTCTGGTTGTAATCAATTGATTACAACCATTTAAGCACGTAGGAATCCCAAGGAGAAACAACCCGTGGAAACCCTCAACGCGAAACCCAAGGCACAGAGCACGCAGCAATCAACGCGCAACCAGCCCGTCCGATCTGGCTCATCATCCTCACAGTCTCGCTACCTATGTTCATGGCATCGCTTGACAACCTCATTGTCACCAACGCCCTTCCCGTCATAGGCCGGGAACTCGGGGCAACATTCGAGCAGCTCAGCTGGTTTGTCAATGCCTACACCCTCGCCTTCGCATCCCTGGTCCTGACGTCATCTGGGGTGGCCGATCGTTGTGGCAGGCGTTGCATCTTTGCCGGGGGACTCGCGTTATTTACCGTCGCGTCTCTGCTGTGTGGACTCAGCACCGAACCCTGGATGCTCATCGCTGCGCGAACACTCCAAGGTGTGGGCGCGGCAGCCCTTCTCCCGCTTTCCTCACGTTGCTCAGTACCTCGGTCCCAGAACGCCTTCGTGCAGCGGTCATCGGAATCTGGGGAGGTATTTCCGGTTTGGGGGTCGCCCTTGGCCCGCTTATCGGTGGGATTGTTGTTGAGGGCGTGAACTGGGAAGCAGCCTTCTGGATCAATGTCCCTGTAGGTATTGCCTGCCTCGCGCTAATTTACTGGGTAATCCCGGAAAGCTATGGCAAGGCGCAGAAACTTGACTTGCTCGGTGTCATACTCGCTGTCATTGGTGTTTTTTTGCTCTTACCTACGGCATTTCCGCGGTAACGACAAAGGCTGGACCAGCACTGAGATCCTTGCCAGCATCATCGGTGGCTCCGCTCTTTCTCCTAGCATTTCTCATCTGGGAGGCACGCACGTCGCACCCAGTTCTACCTCTGAGCATGTTTAAAAACAGCAGTTTCAGCATTGCGAATGCGGTGAGTTTTCTTCTTTCACTTTTGGAACCTTTGGTGCGGTGTTTCCTCTCTCTCAATTCTTGCAAGTTGTGCTGGGTAACAATCCGCTCGAAGCTGGGGTGATGACAATGCCGTGGACGCTCGCCCCGCTTTTTGTTGCGCCCATTTCTGGGATGGTTGGCTGGGCCGTATCGGTAACCGTCCCGTTATTTTCGTGGGACTTATTCTTCTCGCCAGCGGACTAACATGGATCGCCGCCATACTCGCCCCTGACATGTCTTATCGCAGCATGATTCCGGCCATGATTGTCGCTGGTGTGGGCATGGGTCTTGTCTCTCTCCGATTGTCAACGCGGTACTCGTTGGCATGGCCCCTGAAGAGCAAGCGACCGCCTCGGGCACAAACGCCACCATTCGCGAGGTGGGCGTTGTGTTTGGTGTCGCCGGACTCACCGCCATTTTCCTTGCCTACGACGGCCAGCTCACCCCGACCGCGTTTACCGACGCCGTGATTCCCGCCATCTTCTTCGGTGCCGCAGCGGTGGGTATCTCTGCACTGATGACACTGCGTCTGCCAAGCTAAGAGCTCACGCACCGTTGATGTGCGCGCGAGCGAGGTCCGCGAACAGCGCGTACTCGGCACCGTCAAACGCGGCAGCGAAGTCATCGAGTGAGCCGATCCAGTCGCCGTGGGTGACGGTGTAGGAGCCATCGGGGCAACGGGTGAGCTGGGCGTTCTCGCCAGCACGCCCAAGTGGGGTGACAATAAGGAAGTGGGAGGGGTGGGAGAGGTCAGCGTCTTCGATCCAGGCGCGGCCGTCGATGGTGATGTCGCCGTGGACGTGGGCGCCATATCCGATGCAGGCGTGACCGCAGATTGCGGCATTGCCGCTGACGCGTGCGGTTTCGTCGATGGTGGCGGATTCGTAAATTCGGGCGTTTCCACTGACCAGTGCGGCCCCTGTGATGGTGGCGTCATCGTAGGCTTGGGCGTCGTCAGTAATCCAGCCGTTGAGGGTAAGCCGGTCGGGGGAATCTACCCAACCGCCGATGTCCCCGGCGCGCACCCCGTGGGCGGGAATGTCGTAGGCAGCGCGGACGCGGTGGAGGAGCACGCCGAGGTCGTTGAGCATGGTGTCGTCAGTAAGGTGATGTTTCATTGTTGTTACTGTACTCGGCGCTGATGTCGCTTCTGCGTTTATAGTGGGGGCCATGAGTATCCCCGCTTGGATGTTGCTTGGTTTTCTGTCTGGTGCGATTGCGAAGATGGTGATGCCTGGAGAACAGCGCGGTGGGATCATTCTCACCATGCTGTTGGGCATTATCGGCTCGATGGTCGGCGGCTACCTCGGCTCGATGTTTTTCAATGTGGACCTCAACCAGGGGTTCTTTGATCTCAGCACCTGGGCCAGCGCTGTGGGTGGAGCGTTGGTGGTGCTGACGGTGTACGGCTTTATTACGGGGTCGCGGCGTCGTTAAGCGCGCCACCACGTGTCGAAGGGCGTGATGGGCAGGTGGCGTTTGTGTTCACCGACCCGCCACAGGTGTTCGAGGCGGGTGCGGGCGGCGTCGGTAAGCGGTTGGTCGGTTTCCAGGTAGGTGTCGATGTCGGTGTAGCTGACGCCCAGGGCTTCTTCGTCGGGTAACGACGGCCGCGTGTCCTCAAGGTCGGCGGTGGGCACCTTCGCCCAGGTGGATTCGGGTGCGCCGAGTTCGCGGAGTAGTGCGGCCCCTTGGCGTTTGGTCAGGCCCGCGAGCGGCAGGATGTCGGCACCGCCGTCGCCGAACTTGGTGAAAAAGCCGGTGATGTTTTCTGCCGCGTGGTCGGTGCCAATGACCGCCAAGCCGTACTCGCCGGCGACGGCGTACTGCGCGATCATGCGCTGGCGGGCTTTGACATTTCCGCGGTTGAAATCGGTGAGGTCGTCACGCCCGAGCGCAGCGGCAACGGCGTTATCCATGGCATCAGTGGCTTGCTTGATGTTAATGACGATGCTGTGGTCGGGCTGGATGAAGCGGAGCGCGGTTTGGGCGTCGTCTTCGTCTACCTGGGTTCCATAGGGGAGGCGCACGGCCCAGAACTCCGCGTTGACCTGCTGTGCGCGTACTTTTTCTGCGGCGAGTTGTGCGAGGCGGCCCGCAAGGGTGGAGTCTTGGCCGCCGGAAATGCCCAGCACATATCCCTTGAGCCCGGTGTGGAGCAGGTAGTCCGCGAGGAAGTCCACACGCGTGGCTATCTCGTGCTGCGGATTGATGGTGGGGGAGACGTTGAGGCTGCTCTGGATGTGGGTGCGGAGGTCCGTGCTGTGCTGTTTATCCATGACAATTATGGTAATGGAGTGCGCCAATCTGGTTTGTTAAAACGGGGTCGATACGATAACATGGTCCCTCGTGTCATAGCTGGGCTATGCGTTAAGGAACTGTAAGCGAAAAATTACACGCGGCGTGTGGTGATGTGCGCCGCTGTACGCGCATGAGAGAAAGGAGCGCCCGATGAAGGTCCGTAAGTCCCTTCGGTCGCTGAAGAATAAGCCGGGCGCCCAGATCGTGCGTCGTCGTGGCAAGGTCTACGTGATCAATAAGAAGGAGCCCCGGTTCAAGGCTCGTCAGGGCTAAGCCACCGGGAGTTGGAAGCCGCTCGCCGTTATGGTGGGCGGTTTTTTGTTGCGGCTGTGGGGGTTTTCTTCGGGTGGTTTTATGTGCTCTTTAGGTGAAGAAAGCGCTGCTCAGGGCGGGTGTAGTGGCTGCTTGAATGCGATTTGACAAAAGCGGATTCTTTTGAATTACACGTGTGGAACTTCTTCGGAGCGCACAGCACTGCGAGTCTGCTTTTTTGGGGTGAAGTACGGGTTGAGGGTTTGGCGACCTGCGCACTTGTCATCAAAAATGTGTCAAACGACACATTTTGGCCGTATGGCGGGGTGGTGGGGGCGATGTGGGTGAGCAGGGATATTAGGGGGTGTGAAGCGGGCAAATTTCATCGTTGTAATCACATGGCACGCAAAACCAGGCTAGATATAGTGGCCAGATTGCGCGGTTTGCTGGGAATACTCACGATGTAACTACTATATGTAGTGCTAGTTGAATTAGGTAGGCACAAAGTATAGTGTTTCTTCATGTGATCCGGTCAGGCCTCGCAGGGAGCGGCTACCGGACAACACGCAAGAAGAGCAAACCGCAAACAGATGAGGGAAGAACATGGCTATCACCGTCTACAGCAAGCCCGCCTGCATGCAGTGCACCGCAACCAAAAAGGCCCTGGACCGTGCTGGCTTGGACTACACCCTCGTAGACATCAGCATGGACGATGAAGCCCGCGACTATGTTCTGGCCCTCGGATACCTCCAGGCACCCGTTGTTGAAGCCAACGGCGAGCACTGGTCCGGTTTCCGCCCCGAGCGCATCCGCAGCCTCGTTGCGGCTGTTGCCTAACTAACGCGGCTTCACGACGCCCCGTCACGGAGGCGTTTCCAGTCGCCCATACCGTTGCATGCGTGGGCGGCTTTTTTCATGCCACACAGACGAATGGACGATACAAGATGCTTGTGGTGTATTTTTCCTCGGCAACGGGAAACACCCATCGCTTTGTGACCAAGCTGGGACTGCCCTCCGCGCGCATTCCGCTGCATCGGAACGATCCTCCGCTCGTCGTGGATGAACCCTACGTGCTGGTCTGTCCCACCTACGGGGGAGGGGCCTCTATATCCGGCAACGAACCCCGTCCGGTACCAGGGCAAGTTATTCGTTTCCTCAACAATGAACACAACCGCAGCCTCATCCGCGCGGTCGTGTCCTCGGGGAATACCAACTTTGGCACCGATTACGGCAAAGCAGGCGACGTGATAGCCGCCAAAACGGGAGTCCCGTACGTGTACCGTTTTGAACTTCTCGGAACCGACGAAGACGTGCGCATCCTGCGCGCCGGACTGCTGGACAACGCAGAAAAACTAGGATTAAACCGTAACCCACATGACGACGCCGCGGGAGAAGCGGGCGTCGATACGCGCGGATAGCGCACACATACTTCTATTGGAAAGGCTGCAGACGTTGAGCGAGACCATGGCAGAGCGTGAAGAACTGGACTACCACGCACTGAATGCCCTGTTAAACCTGTGGGATGACAACGGCAACATCCAATTTGATAAGGATCGTCAAGCGGCCAACCAATTCTTCCTCCAGCACGTCAACCAAAACACCGTGTTCTTTCACGACCTGGAGGAAAAATTCCACTACCTGCTGAGCAACAACTACTACGAACAAGAGGTTGTTGACCAGTACTCCTTCGACTTCATCAAATCCCTGTTCAAGCGCGCCTACGCCAAGAAATTCCGGTTCCCCACCTTCCTTGGGGCCTACAAGTACTACACCTCGTACACCCTGCAAACCTTCGACGGCCGCCGCTACCTCGAACGCTACGAAGATCGCGTCTGCATGGTCGCCCTCACGCTCGCGGCGGGTGACACCAAGCTTGCCGAGAGCCTTGTCGACGAAATCATGAGCGGACGCTTCCAGCCCGCCACGCCCACCTTCCTCAACTCCGGCAAGGCCCAGCGCGGCGAACCCGTCTCCTGCTTCCTGCTGCGCATTGAGGACAACATGGAGTCCATCGGGCGCGCCATCAACTCCGCACTACAGCTTTCCAAACGTGGCGGTGGTGTGGCTCTGCTGCTCAGCAACCTCCGCGAAGCCGGCGCGCCCATCAAGCGCATTGAAAACCAGTCGTCCGGCGTCATCCCCGTGATGAAGCTCCTTGAAGACTCCTTCTCCTACGCCAACCAACTCGGCGCGCGTCAGGGGGCGGGGGCCGTCTACCTCAGCGCCCACCACCCGGACATCATGAAGTTCCTGGACACCAAGCGCGAAAATGCGGACGAAAAAATCCGCATCAAAACCCTGTCATTGGGCGTGGTCATCCCCGACATCACCTTCGAACTGGCCAAACGCAACGACGACATGTACCTGTTCTCCCCCTACGATGTCGAACGCGTCTACGGCAAACCCTTCGCCGACATCTCCGTCACCGAACACTACAACGAGATGGTGGAAGACGACCGCATCCGCAAAACCAAGATCAACGCGCGCCAATTCTTCCAAACCCTCGCCGAGATCCAATTTGAATCCGGCTACCCCTACATCATGTTTGAAGACACGGTGAACAAAGCCAACCCCATCGCAGGCCGCATCACCCACTCCAATCTCTGCTCCGAGATCCTGCAAATCTCCACCCCCCTCAGAGTTCAACGCGGACCTCACCTACGCCAAAGTCGGTGAAGACATCTCCTGCAACCTCGGCTCCCTCAACATCGCCAAAGCCGTCGACTCCCCAGACTTCTCCCGCACCATCGAAACCTCCATCCGCGGGCTCACCGCCGTATCCGAACAAACCTCGCTCGACTCCGTGCCCTCCATCCGCAAAGGGTAACGACGCCGCGCACGCCATCGGGCTCGGCCAAATGAACCTGCACGGATTCTTCGGGCGCGAACACATCCACTACGGATCAGAAGAAGGACTCGACTTCACCAACGCCTACTTTGCAGCCGTCATGTACGAATGCATCAAAGCATCCTGCGCAATCGCCCAGGAACGCGGCGCTGTTTTCGAAGGATTCGAAGACTCCGACTATGCCAATGGGACATTCTTTGACCGCTACGACCCCGCCGAGTTCGTGCCCCGCACCGATAAGGTCAAAGAAATCTTCGCGCGGTCCAGCATCCACACGCCCACCGCAGAAGAATGGGCAGAACTCAAAGAAAAGGTGGCCAAACACGGCATGTTTAACCGCTACCTCCAGGCGGTGCCACCAACCGGGTCGATCTCCCTACATCAACAATTCGACCTCATCCATCCACCCCATCGCCTCCCGGATAGAAATCCGCAAGGAAGGCAAAAATCGGGCGCGTCTACTACCCGGCGCCCTACGCGACCAACGACAATCTCGACTATTACCAAGATGCCTACGACATCGGGTACGAGAAAATCATTGACACCTACGCCGTGGCCACCCGCTACGTCGACCAGGGGCTATCCCTCACCCTGTTCTTCAAAGACACCGCCACCACTCGCGACATCAACCGCGCTCAAATCTTACGCCTGGCGCAAAGGCATCAAAACCATCTACTACATCCGCCTCCGGCAAACCGCCCTGGAGGGGACTGAGGTAGAAGGCTGCGTGAGCTGCACATTGTAGGTTTTTTTTGGGGGGGCTGGGGTGCGGCTAGAAAATGTATAGTGCTGGCTCACCACATTGTCGCTTGTGGTGAGCCAGCACTATTGGTCGACTCTAGGAGGCGGGAGTGAGTACTGCGAGGCTTTCGCGGGCTTCACTGACAAGCATGCGAGCATAGTCCTCGGCGGCGAGGCCCTCGCCAGAAGCGATGGCGGCTGCGAGGCGTTCGTGGTGGTCGAGTGCTTCGTCGGAGGGATGGTTGGGTTGCAGTCCCAATTGCGCGCGGCCGGTCAGCACCGTTGCCACGGTGGAGGCGAGGGATGCGAACATCTCGTTGCGAGATGAGGTCAAGATGAGGGTGTGGAATTCGATGTCGGCGTTGAGGAAGTCGGGGGAGTTGCCCATGCCACTGCGGCCGAGGTCGCAAATCAGGGTGGAGAGTTCCACGAGCCGTGTGCGTTCCTCAGGGTTGGCGTTGTTGGCGGCTGCGCGGGCTGCGATGGGTTCGACGGCTATGCGTAGTTGGGTGAGTGAATGGAGCTGGAGATCGCGTTCTTGGGGCGTCTCTAGGCGCCACGCGATGACGGATTTATCGAATACAGCCCAGTCTTTCTTCTCCAGCACTGTGATGCCAACGCGTCGGGAAGCGTGAACAAGGTTAAGTTGTTCAAGGGCTCGCATTACTTCGCGGGCAACGGTGCGTGAGATTCCAAACCGGGTACACAGGTCCTGCAGGGTGAAACGTTGCCCTGCGGGAATTTTCCCGCTGATGATCTCGGTGCCGAGTTCCTTCAGGACTGGGTCGAGAAGCGGGGTGGGGGAAGTCGGAGTGTAGGTCACTGTAGTTCCTTGCGATCCAGATGTACGGTTGGAAGTGCTCACTGCTATTTCTAGCATATCTTTACCCTAATTCTCAGTATTGTGTAAGGAAAAGTGTCGCAGCTTCGAACAGTAGTTATGGAAAAGTGGGGGTGCCCACGTCGTTGACCTGCAGCTTTTCTGAAGCCCTTGGGTAGCGAGTATCCTAAAAAGATCACACCTAGTAAAAAGTGTGATGTATATCATTTAAAATAGGTATGTGTCGTGCCGAGAAAGGGTGGCATGAAACCAGCGCATTATGTGGTCATGGGGGTATCGGGCAGCGGGAAAAGTGCTGTTGCGGCGCGGTTGGGCGCGCATTTAGATCTAGCAGCTGTAGACGCGGATGATCTTCACCCGAAACTACATAACCAAAATGGCTGCACGTGTGCCGCTGACCGATGCGGACCGTGTGCCGTGGCTCGAATCCTTGGTGCGGTGGATGGATGCAGCGGGCAGCTCTGTGGTGGCTTGCTCTGCGCTCAAACGCAGCTATCGCGATATTCTGCGCCGTGCGCAGGGGGATGTGGTGTTTATTCATCTTGTTGCGCCGCGCGCACTCATTGCGAGCCGAATGGAAGCGCGTATCGGGCATTTCATGCCCCCGCTCTTGTTGGATTCTCAACTGAATGCACTCGAACCATTAGAGGCGGATGAGTGGGGGATAGTAGTGAGAATACGGCCGCCATCCAGCATGTTGTGGACGCGATACTGGTCTGGATATGCAAAAACCCGGCTTAAGCTGATAAGCCGGGTTAGATCGGATTAGATAAAGAGGGACAAATTAGTCGTCGGAATCCTCGCGTGCGCCGAGTTCTGCGTCCATGCGGAGCAGGCCGGAGCCATCGTTTGCGACCATACGCAGGCGGTCAAGAATTTCCTTGACGGTGGATTCTTCCTCGATCTGCTCTTGAAGGAAGGTGTCCAGAAGTGGCGGGAATCAAAGTCGCTCTCGTTCTGGGCGGCGGCAGCCAGGTCGCGGATCATGCCGGAGATCTTCTGCTCGTGAGCCAGGGAGGCCTCGAAAGCTTCGATGGCGTTGGTGACCTTCAGTGCGGGGGAGTTGATGGTGCCAATCTGAGGAGTGGCATCGCGGTCCAGCATGTGATCAGCGAACTGCTGTGCGTGGGTCAGTTCCTCTTCGGACTGGGTTTTCATCCAGTCGCGCATGCCCACCAGGCCGAGGTCGTCGAGGATGTAGGAGAGCTGGAGGTAGACCAGGGAGGCTTCAAGTTCTGCGGTTACTTGCTTGTTGAACGCTTCTGCGAGTGTGTCACTGAGTTTCATAGCCATGAGTCTACAATGCCATCAATCGACTTATGCTTGCCTAACTCGCTGGTAGGAGGGCCATTTTGGTCGTATTTTTCGGTATGGTTTGGCTTGCGTTACTTGACAAAATGAACGTTGCTCATCCGCAGAACGCATCTCTGCGTGATTAATGCGATGAGCGTCTAAATAAACTGCTTGTAACAGGTTTAGGTTATGGACATAGCTGCGGAAGGTGGGGCGTCGATAAGCATCGGGGAGAATGGCGGGAAGCAATGGCAGCGGACGAAGGGGTGTGTTGAATATCACGGTAAAAATGGTGGTAGTGTGGCGGATTGAATGTTTTGCACACGAGGAGACAAAGACTGTGACGGCAAAAAAGCTCACTGCTGCAACCCCTGCGCATCGCGAAAGCCATCCTGAATCGCGCAACAGCCCCATCAGCGCCATCAACTGGAATACCATTCCAGACGAAAAAGACCTTGAGGTCTGGGACCGACTCACCGGAAACTTCTGGCTCCCCGAAAAAAGTGCCGCTGTCCAACGACATCAAAAGCTGGAACACCCTCAACGCCCTCGAACAAGAAACAACCATGCGGGTGTTCACGGGTCTGACCATGCTCGATACCATTCAGGGAACCGTCGGCGCGGTGTCGCTGATTCCCGACGCCCTGACGCCCCATGAAGAAGCGGTACTCACCAACATTGCCTTCATGGAATCCGTGCACGCGAAAAGTTACTCCTCTATATTTATGACGCTCGCGTCCACACCCGAGATCAACGACGCGTTCCGCTGGTCCGAAGAAAACGAGAATCTGCAGAAAAAAGCCGAGATTATCCTCAGCTACTACGAAGGCGACGCCCCGCTCAAGCGCAAAGTCGCCTCCACGCTGCTCGAATCCTTCCTCTTCTACTCCGGCTTCTACCTGCCCATGCACTGGTCAAGCCACGCGAAGCTCACCAACACTGCCGATGTGATCCGTCTGATCATCCGTGACGAAGCCGTCCACGGCTACTACATCGGCTACAAGTACCAAAAAGGGCTCGAAGCGCTCACGGAGTCCGAGCGCGAGGAAATGAAGGAATACACCTTTGAGCTCCTCTACGACCTCTACGAAAACGAAACCCAATACACCGAAGACCTCTACGACGAGCTGGGGTGGACCGAAGACGTTAAACGCTTCCTCCGCTACAACGCCAACAAGGCTCTGAACAACCTTGGCTACGAAGGACTTTTCCCCGCCGACGACACCCGCGTCTCCCCGGCAATCCTCTCCGCGCTGTCACCCAGCTCTGATGAAAACCATGACTTCTTCTCCGGTTCCGGCTCCTCCTATGTGATCGGCAAAGCCGAAGCCACCGAAGACGACGACTGGGACTTCTAGGGGAGTAAATACGGATGAAGATTCTTGTACCCGGCGCTACGGGGACTGTCGGGCGTTCGGTTGTTGAGCAAGCGCTATCACGTGGTCATGATGTGATTGCTGTGGCTAGAACTCCAGAAAAACTGGAGATAAGCCACGAGCGACTAACAAAGGCCGCAGTGGACATTCTTGATGTCGATGCGTTAACTCCCTGGCTTGAAGGGGTGGATGCGGTTGTGAGCACCGTTGGTGTTGGAACAGCTAACACTCCCACGCAGCTGTACTCCGCTGGTACTAAGAATCTTCTTGCGGCAATGGGGCAACATGGTGTTGAACGGCTGGTTGTCATTTCGTCTGAAGTGGCTGAACACTGGGCGCGCCAAGGGCTGTTAAAAGCTATGGATTGTTCTGCCCTTACTGCAGCACTTTTCTCGGTGCTACTTATGACGACATGCGGCGCATGGATATTGTGCTCTGGGAAAGTGATGCTAGGTGGACCGCAATAAGGGCGCCTCGAATTCAGCCCGTTCGGCCTGGAAAAGCGAAAAATCGGTACCGCCTGAGCACCTCAGCGCCCGTACCTCGCGGATGGATGATTACTGCCCCAGATATGGCTACTGCGCTCCTTGATATTGCGGAGCGCAACGACCTTAACCGCAGCCACGTTTACGTAGCCAACTAGGGTGACCCTGGAATCTTCATCTGCACATCTCGTGCCCTGCGCCCTGTCGCTTCGCGCTTTTCAGGGGAGGGATGCTAGCGACGGTGCGCAGGGGTCAACCTGGGTTTAACCCGTGTGGGGAGGGGATTAGTGGAATGATCATCTTCTCACCCCTGCAGTGCCAGCCTCGAAAGTGTTTCCTGTCACAGATAGGGAGGAAATATGAAGCTCAATCATGCACAACACCCCCAAGAACGGCTAGTGGCGGGCATTCGTTACGAAAAAACAACAATGTAGAAGGTGGGCTTTCCGCCGTAAAAGATGGAAAAACGCAGTACGGTTCCACTAACATCAATACAGCATAAAACTTGGGTAACTCTGCGCACACAGTGTCTGTGCATGTGCAGCGTTATCGCGTAGTCAGGAGGAACCTATGACAGCTGTAGTGCCTAAGGGCGACCACGAGGTCGCACCTGCACGGCCTGCACCTACCGGGTCAGGCCGCAAGGGTAGCCTGGCCTGGAAAATGCTCACCACAACTGACCATAAGATGCTGGGCCTGATGTACATCATTATGGCCTTCTGCTTCTTCTTCCTTGGTGGCTTCATGGCGCTACTCATCCGCGCCGAACTGTTCAGCCCCGGCTTGCAGTACCTGTCCAACGAGCAGTTCAACCAGCTATTTACCATGCACGGCACCGTGATGCTGCTGCTGTACGGCACTCCCGTGGTGTGGGGCTTTGCTAACTACGTCATGCCGTTGCAGATCGGCGCACCCGACGTTGCCTTCCCCCGACTGAACGCATTTGGCTTCTGGCTCACCGCAGTGGGCGGCATTTTGATGCTGTCGGGCTTCTTCACCCCTGGTGGTGCCGCCGACTTCGGCTGGACCATGTACTCGCCGCTCTCGGACTCCATCCACTCCCCAGGCGTTGGCTCTGACATGTGGATTCTCGGCGTGGGTGTCGGTGGTATCGGTACCATCGTCTCCGCCATCAACATGATCACGACCATCCTGTGCCTGCGCGCGCCGGGCATGACCATGTTCCGCCTGCCGATCTTCACCTGGAACATCTTTGTTACCTCTATCCTGGCGCTGCTGATCTTCCCGATGCTCACCGCCGCCGCTCTGGGAGTGCTGTACGACCGCAAGCTGGGCGGCCACATCTACGACCCCGCCAACGGTGGTGCCGTCCTGTGGCAGCACCTGTTCTGGTTCTTCGGACACCCCGAGGTATACGTCCTGGCTCTGCCGTTCTTCGGCATTGTGTCTGAGATTGTCCCGGTGTTCTCCCGTAAGCCGATGTTCGGCTACGCGGGCCTGGTGTTTGCAACCCTGTCCATCGCTACGCTGTCCATGGCAGTGTGGGCGCACCACATGTTCGTCACCGGCGCTATCCTGCTGCCGTTCTTCTCCTTCATGACGTTCCTGATTTCGGTTCCCACTGGCGTGAAGTTCTTCAACTGGCTTGGCACGATGTGGCGCGGACACCTCACATGGGAAACCCCCATGATTTTCGCCTTCGGTTTCATGGTGTCCTTCCTGTTCGGTGGCCTGACCGGCGTCATGATGGCCTCCCCGCCGCTGGACTTCCACATCTCTGACACCTACTTCATTGTTGCTCACTTCCACTACACCCTGTTTGGCACCATCGTGTTCGCCTCCTACGGTGGCGTGTACTTCTGGTTCCCGAAGATGACGGGCCGTATGCTGGACGAGCGCCTGGGCAAGATCCACTTCTGGATGACCTTCCTGGGCTTCCACGGCACCTTCCTGATCCAGCACTGGCTGGGCAACATGGGTATGCCGCGTCGTTATGCCGACTACCTTGAATCCGATGGGATTCACCCTGTTCAACCAGATTTCCACTATCGCCGCCTTCATTCTGGGCGCGTCTGTGATCCCGTTCATCTGGAACATCTTCAAGTCTTGGCGCTACGGCGAGGTCGTCACTGTGGACGATCCGTGGGGCTACGGCAACTCCCTGGAATGGGCAACATCTTGCCCGCCGCCGCGCCACAACTCTCGTGTCGCTGCCGCGTATCCGTTCCGGAGCGTCCCCGCCTTCGAGCTGCACTATCCGCACATGGTGGAGCGCATGCGCGCTGAGGCGCACGTCGGCAGGCACTAGGTTTGGGTTCGCCCACAAGGGTTTGCCTGCTCTGTTACGCATCACATCACCCCCGGTTGGTTGGTCCGACCGGGGGTGATGTCGTATCTGCCGTGATGATCGTGAGACAATGACGCTCGTGACCGAAACGACCGACACCATGCACGACATTACGGTAAACCTCACCCCGGGCCTTAGCCCAGCGGTGATCACAGTGGCGGGTGCGGACCGCCCAGGCGTCTCCGGCGCATTCTTCCGCGTGTTATCCGCGTACCGCGTCCAGCTTTTGGACGTGGAACAGTCACTGTTTAGGGGGCGACTCAATCTAGCTGCCCTGGTGGGCATCACTGCCGACCGCGCTGACACCCTTACCGAAGGGCTGACCGAAACTCTCAAAGCATACGGTCAGAAAGTCACCGTGCAACTTAAAGGTGACCTGCACTTTGCACGCCCCTTATCGACGCACGCGGTGGTTGTTCTCGGTGCCCCAGTCACTGCCTCACACATCTCCCGTATCGGCCAAACACTGGCCGACTACGGTGCCAACATTGACACCATCCGTGGTATTGCCGACTATCCAGTGACCGGCCTGGAACTGAAAGTTACCGTCGCTGACCCCAAACCGGGCGGTGGTGTGGCCCTGCGTAAAGCACTGGCGGAACTCACCCGCGAGATTGGGGTGGATATTGCGATTGAGCGCGCGGGGCTGGTGCGCCGCTCAAAGCGCCTGATCTGCTTTGACTGCGATTCCACGCTGATCACCGGTGAAGTGATTGAAATGCTCGCCTCCTACGCGGGCAAAGAAGCCGAGGTGGCTGCGGTGACCGAACGTGCTATGCGTGGCGAACTGGATTTTGAGCAGTCGCTGCGGGAGCGTGTGGCCACACTGAAAGGCTTGGACGTATCCGTTATTGACCAGGTTGCTAATGCTATTCAGCTGACCCCCGGCGCACGCACCACCATCCGTACGTTGAAGCGTATGGGGTATAAGACGGCAGTGGTATCTGGGGGTTTTTATCCAGGTCCCTAGAGGGATTGTCCCAGGAGCTGGAATTGATTACACTCGCGCCAACACGCTGGAAATTGTGGACTGGGAAACTCACTGGCCGGGTGATCGGCAAGGTGGTGGACCGCGCGGCGAAGGCGGAGTTTTTGACGGAGTTTGCTGAGGATTCCGGCATGCAGCTGCATCAGACCGTGGCCGTGGGGCGATGGTGCCAATGACATTGACATGCTTTCTGCGGCGGGGCTGGGTATCGCGTTTAACGCCAAGCCTGCGCTTCAGGAGGTCGCGGACGCCTCGGTGAACCATCCTTTCTTGGACGAAGTGCTATACATCCTGGGTATTTCCCGCGATGAGATTGACGAGGCGGACCTGGACGATGGGTCGTTCCGCCGCGTCCCGCTGGAGCAGTGATGGATCCCCACGTTGCTGCTGAAAGCCCACGAACGCCTGCAACGCTGCATGGCAGACGATCGTGACGGGGAAAACCCGGATGACCCGTCAACTGTGCAGTCCATGCCGATCATCCTGAACATTCCCAAGGTGAATCCACCGGCGAAAACGGACCTGCTAGAGGCTGCCGCCAAGGCCACGGTGGCGTGCTGTTTAGACGACCGTGCGGGCGGCGACACTGCCTACGCTGAGGCGTTGCAAAGCTGGTATGGTGCGCGGATCCGCAAAATCGCCCGCCGCGCCCGCAATACCGCCTGGGATAATGTGCATGACGTGCCGGGGGTGACGGTGGAAAGCGGGACGGCGAAGGCACGTGCGTGCGTGCCCACGGCGGTCGTCGATACGCATCCGCTGGTGTCCCGACTGCAGATCGGTGGCACGGACCTGCCTGACGACGCCCCAGGACCGCTGCGGCTGGACGTGCCGACGGTGTTTGCGCAGCGCGACCTGGGTATGACGTTGGGGAAGGCGGCGGCGCAGGTGGGGCATGGTGCGATGTTGCTGGCTGCGGCGATGCCGCCCGAGTGGGTGTTGCAGTGGGCTGAGCGCGGGTTTGACCTGCAGGTTCGTGAGATTTCTGCGGAGGAGTTTGACAAGCAGTGTGCGCGTGCCGATGCCGTGCCAGTCCGTGATGCCGGGTATACAGAGGTTGATCCGGGGTCGTTGACAGTGGTTGCTGTTCCCACTCCATAAATATAGCTATTGTGCAGCAAATTAATTGCGATGTGCGCTCATATAAGCAGCGCGGTTTTTGACCTGCTGTTTTAGCTTTGAAATTGCCTAAATAGAGGGTTGGGGAGCGCTGTGGGAACCGCTGATTTTTAGTAAAAAAGTGTCATGGTGTTATAAGTTAACATTTATGAATCCTCAAAGTTTTCCAACGCTAAATGCTCCAGATGCGATAAGTGTTGCATGGCGGCACTTCTCACGCCAGTGGGTGCCGTGGGTGCTGTCAGTGCTTGCTCTGATGGCGTCCATCTTTGTGCTTTTCGCCGTGATGATGGTGATTGTTTTGGCAACGGCTACGACAAAGACCGAGACCACGACATTCAGCACGACGCAAACGACGGAACCCAGCGGTGTGGGCCTTGTGGCAATGGCGATCTTCTACATCCTTATGTGGGTTGTTGCCGTTGTCTACTCGATTAATAGCTATCGAAATGCCTTCCGCGTAACCCAAGGCGAGACCATTGCGGTGGGGGATTTCTTCAAGTTCTCAGGTCTGGCGACTCCGCTTATTGTGAGTATTCTCTGTGGAATCATTACCTATATAGGTATGTTGCTATTCGTCATCCCTGGTATCATCGCCATGTTTGCGCTGATGTATGTTCCTGTAGCGGCTGTCATCAATAACTCTACCGTGGGTAGGGCGTTTTCTGAGGGGTTCGCGGCGTTCAAAAACAACATTGGGCAATCAATTCTCCTTGCTGTGCTCCTTGGCCTGATCGGCTTTGCAGGCTCTCTGGTATTGGGCATCGGTAACCTGGTGACGATTCCCCTGATAAACATCGCATTGGTTGTTGGCTACCTCATGGTGACAGGGCGTAACCTTGTCGTAGCGAATTAGCGTCTAAGGTTATATGACTGTGAATAATCCTCAACCTTATCCTCAGCCCTATGGGCAACAGCCGTTTGGCCAGCAGCAGTCTGGTCAGATGGGCATCGAAACGCTGAACATGTCGGATGCACTGAGCATCGCATGGAATCACTTCACTAGGCAGTGGGTGCCGTGGGTGCTGTCCTCGGTGATCGTTGCTGCTCCTTTTGTCATCATGTACTTCGCGTTTGTGGGGTGGATCATCTCAATGGAGGAATCCACAACCAGCTCTTCATACTCAAGTTATGACAGCTACGACAGCTACAACAGCACCACTACCGAGCCTGCCTTCAACCCATTCGCCCTGGGTGGGATCTCTATAGCTTTCATGCTCATCATTGTCGTGGGCATGGTGCTGTTCGTGATCTTCACACTGAACTCCTACCGCAATGCCCTCCGCATGACCCAGGGCGAAGTGATCAAAACCACCGATTTCTTTAGGATCTCAGGTCTGGGCAAACCCTTCCTCGTGCAGATTGTGATGGGTATTGCTACTCTGCCAGTGGCGCTGCTTACGTTCGGATTAGGGGCCATTGTCTTGGCCGTCATGTGGATGTACGTGATGGTTGCTGCCTTTGCGAACCCTAACGCCAGTATTGGCGAGATTTTTGGTGACGGTTTCAGGGCGTTTAAGAACAATATGGGACAATCGATCCTGCTGGTAGTTGTGTGTTACCTCATCAACCTCTTGGGTGGCACGTTGGTGGTAGGCACGCTAGTGACTGCACCTCTTCAGATGATTGTCCTTGCCGTCGCTTACCGTATGTGCAAGCAGATGCCCATCGTCTTGCCGCAGGGTGTGACAACAAGTCAGGACACACACGCAGGTGGATATGGCCCGGGCGCTCCTGGTTCGCAAGCTCCTGGCACACAGCCTTGGTACGACCCAACTGGTGGTACCCAGGGCGGATATAGCCAGCCTGGGTATGGCCAGCCAGGTTATAACCAAGCAGGCTATGGTCAAACAGGATATGGCCAGATCGGCTACCCGCAGCCTGGTGGAAATCCGCAGCAAGGCGGCCAGCAACCCCCGAACCAGGGCTATGGTTACGGTGGCCAGCAGGGCGGCAACGATCAAGGTGGAGGTCAACCTGGTACTGGTTGGCAACCATGGAATCAGCAGTAGCGGGAACGTCGACACTGAATGTCGCTGATGCCATCAGCATCGGGAGTGAGGCATGTTTGGTCAGCAATGGATCCCATGGGCTGACATCCATGGGAGTGGTGCTATTGATACGCTAGTAACTTTTCATCATTCCCATCATCCCGGTGTTCGATGCTTTGTAGCTGCTGCAAGACTTTTTCGATGTCCCCACCAGAGTCAGGCATGATATTTGACCAGGCTTTCTTCCTGGCTGATTTTTGCTCCTGCTTTGCGCGTGCGCGGTGGTGGCCCTGGTTTTTCTGGCTGAATTCCATGCGTAATGCGTACCGACAGTGCCAGGGCGAGGCAATCACCATTTGGGTCGTTTTTCGCCCTGCGCGGCCTGCTCATCCCGTTCTTCACGCTGCTATCCGTGTTTCCTGATTGTTCAGGTGGGGTTAGTGATGTGCACAATCCCCGGCCTGATCGCCATGGTGCTGCTCATGTACGTCCCGTTCGCAGCGGTTGAACCTGGCAACACAATAGCGGAAGCGTTTATCCGCGGTTGGCAGGCGTTCGTGGATAATCTTGGGAAGTCCATTGGCCTGTGGCTGCTCGTCGCTGTCGTGTATTTTGTCGCTTATTTAACCTATTTTGGCTTGTTGCTGGTCTGTCCTGTCGTCCAGCTCATCATGATGGTGGCGTACCTGATGTGTGTGCGACGCCCCATCGCGTTGGGTGTGATTCCGGCAGGGACCTAAGGCAGCCCTAACGCTACTGCGGCTACACTGAAACCGGCTACGGGTAACACGCTACTCTGGCCGGTTTTTCATGTGATGTGAGGAGCGACAATGACGACGGAAGCGCCCAAGACTCAGAAGAAGCCTCGGAGGAAGCGCAAAAACACTGGTTGGGTTCCCGACCAGCATGGTGCGTGGGTAATGGTGACGGTTCCGCTGCTGCTGGGTGTGGGGCTGGCTGGACCGTCGTGGATTCATCTTCCGCTGGCCGTTGCATGGATGACTGGCTATTTTGCGTTCTTCGCGCTAGGGCTGTGGGTGAAGGCGAGGGGTCCGCGTAAGGCCGCTTTTCGACGTCCCCTTGCCACTTACGGCGGTGTGTCTGCCGCGGCGTCGATAATCGTCGTGGCGATGCACCCGGCTGTGGTGCTGTGGGGCGTGGTGTTTGCTCCGCTGGTGGGGGTTGCTGTGTGGGAGATGTATCGGCGCAGGCCACGGTCGCTGCTGTCCGGGGAGGCGACAGTGCTGGCGAGTTGTGTGATGGTTCCGCTGGCGTCCAGCGTGGTGGGGGTGGCCCTAGATGCGCGCCTATGGACGATCACGGCGTTGGTGGCGTTGTATTTTGTGGGGACGATTCCCTACGTGAAAACGTTGATTCGTGAGCGCGGTGACCATGTGTGGTTTGTCGGCTCGGTGGTCTACCACTGCGTCGTTACGGCGGTTGCTGCAGCCCTATCGGCTGTTGGGTACGCGTCGTGGTGGAGCGTTGTGGTCTTCGCGGTGCTCGCTGTCAGGGCGTGGTGGATGCCGTGGTCGGTGGCGCATCGCGGCAAAAAATGGACACCTAAGGTTGTGGGCCTGTGGGAAGGCGCGTCAACACTTGCCGTCGTCATTGTGGCATTGCTGAACAATTAAAAACGGAAATTCCGTACAGGCACCGGGGAGCCCTGAGTGAATGCAGATTTCAATTGCGGGGAATTGTAAGCCTTCGGTGGCATTAACTGGTGGTCACTGGCGATCTTGGCGTACACCACGACATCGTGAAAATCGCCACGAATATATTCGCTATCACGGGCCACGCCTTCAAATACGAAGCCATTTCTTTCCGCAACAGTGCGCGATGGCGTGTTATCCAGGGTAGCGCGAAGTTCAACCCGGTGAATATAGTTGTTAAATGCGTGATCCAGCACAAGTTGCAGCGCTTGTGTCATGGTGCCGCGCCGCCGCGCCCAGGGGGCTGTGCTGTAATCGGCAAGCACGTTGCGGTTCTTTTCCGATTGCAGCTTTCAGCATAATATTCCCGGCGTAACGGCCTGGGTTGTCGGCAAGTTCAATCGCCCAGACCAGGCTTGATTGTGGCCTGCTGTGCTTGTTAATGAACTCCACCGCCATGGAACGGCTGTATTCAAGGGGAATGGGAGTAAAACGCTGCATTTGCGGATCTATTGCTGCCTCATAAACAGCATCTGCGTCCTCTATACGCAAGGCGCGGAGCGCAACTCTCTCGTTGGATAGTGGCGTGAACGGTATTGGCCAGGAAAAATCACTCATTGGCTCACCGTACAACAGAAAACCGGGCAAAAACAGACCTTGGTGGGGATAAATAAATCACCAGGGAATGACCGGGAAATTAGTGTACAAAAAGGTTTTATACCACATTTTCAGCACCCCCAAAAGGGGGCATGGGCTTCTCACTTGCGGCTAGAATATCGGTCGGTATCAATTTAGCTAGCAACTAGTCTACGTAACGCCGCTGTCACAACAGCGATATCGCTTGTTGGCCACAATGCTGGCATAGAACTGCGCAAAAACCCACCATAACGTTTCGTGGCAAAACGACTATCCAACACAGCCACCACACCACGATCCGTCACATGCCGCAGCAAACGCCCCGCGCCCTGCGCCATCAACAACGCCGCATGCGTGGCGGCAACCTCCATAAAACCATTTCGGCCCTCCGCGTCGGCAGCCTCCTTCCGGGCCTGCAGCAACGGATCATCAGGACGCGGAAAAGGAATCCGGTCAATCACCACAAGGGAACACGAACTCCCCGGCACATCCACGCCCTGCCACAGTGACAACGTGCCAAACAGACAGGAATTCTCATCCTTGGCAAACTTGTCCACCAACACCCCAGTAGAATCATCGCCCTGGCAGAAAATATCAAAAGGCAACCGCGCCCGCATCGCCTCCGTGGCCTGCACCGCCGCGCGCCGGGAGGAAAACAACCCCAGCGTGCGTCCACCGGCGGCGGTGATCAAGCTGGCCAGCTCGTCCAAGAACTCCTCCGACAGACCATCACGCCCCGGCTGGGGAAGGTGGCGGGTGGAATACAAAATTCCCGACTTCGCCGGGTCAAACGGGGTGCCCGCATCCAGGCTGTCCCAACTGCCTTTCGGCAAGCCCCAGCTGGCGGCCATGGCGTTGAAATTGCCGCCGATGGTAAGGGTCGCGCTGGCCAACACCACTGTGTTGTCCAGAAACAGTTGGCTGTGCAGCAGCCCAGCCACCGACAGTGGCGCCACCTTGAGGGAGTCCCCGCGACGGTCATCACGGGTCAGCCACACGACGTCCCGCTGCTTGGCGGGATCATCCTCCGCGAACACTTCCAGCATGCGAATAATCGAATCGTGCAGTTCCTGCAGGTGTGCCGAGAGGGACGTGCGTTCCGCGTTCTTCTCGGGATCATTGGTTGCCTCGCCATCCGGGGCGGTGGCAATGGCAAACCGCAGGGACGTCAGGGCGTCGGTAAGCGCGCGCAGCGGGGGTTGCACCTGCTCGGGGAGGGTTGTCCAGCGGCCGTCGTCGCAGGTACCCAGGGCGTCGTCGAGTTCCTTGGCAAGGTCGGTCACCTTCACGTCGTGATCCTTGGTGCCGCCCAGCTTCCCGGCGCGCTTGGCGGCCAGGGTGAGGGCGGTGACGGACAGGTCGGCGGTGGCGACGGCGGTGATGCGGCCGTCGAGTTCGTGGGCCTCGTCGATGATCACCACGTCATGCTCCGGGAGGATACTCACCTCGGAAAGGGCGTCAATGGCAAGCATGGCATGGTTGGTGACCACCACATCCACCTTTTGGGCTTTGCGGCGGGCCTGTTCAGCGAAGCAATCCTCACCCTGCGGGCAGCGGGAAGACCCCAGGCATTCCCGAGAGGTGACGCTGACCTGCCGCCACGCGAGATCCGGCACGCCCGGGTTGAGGGTATCGCGGTCGCCAGTGTCGGTGTCATTCGCCCAGTCGGCTAGGCGCGCGACCTGTTTGCCCACCCAGGAGAGGTCTTCCTCTTCGATGAGGGCGTCGGGGTCCTCGTCGCGGGCGAGTTTGTTGAGGCAGAGGTAGTTGGACCGGCCTTTGAGAATGGCGAAGGTGGGGGCGCGCTCCAGCAGGGGTTCCAGGGCCTCGGCAAGCCGTGGGAGGTCGCGTTCCACCAGCTGGGTTTGCAAGGCGATGGTGGCGGTGGACACCACAACCGTGGTGCCGGTGGCCTGAGCGTGCCGAATAGCGGGGACCAGGTACGCCAGGGACTTGCCGGTGCCAGTTCCGGCCTGCACGGCCAGGTGCCGCTGAACATCCAGGGCGTGGGTCACTGCCTCCGCCATACGCTGCTGGCCCGTGCGGGGGCTGCCGCCGAGGGCTGCGACGGCGGCTTCCAGGAGCTCGGCGGTGGTGGGAAGTGCACTGAGTGGGCGGCTGGATTGGGATGAGCTCAACGCTGCGATAACCGCCTAAAACCCAACAAAACGCGTGGCCAGTGCAGGCTCGTCACGGGAGAGTGCCAGTCCTTCCCAGGGCAGGGTGACCAGCTGCGCGGCCAGATACTCGCGGGATTCCTGCAGGCTGGGCAGGCCCTCCAGCACGGAGCCATTGCGCATGAGCGGCACCGTCAATTCGGTGGCTGTCAACGTGCCGATGGTGGGGATATCGTTGGCAAAGGGGTATACGACCTCTTCCACGGCGGTGCCAGTGTTGCGGCTGGTACGCACAGCGCGCTTTGCGCCGCCGTAGCTGGCCTTGTTGCGGGAGCGCTAGCCACTGGGCGGCCTTCCACCTCCACCAGCTTGTACACCATGCCCGCAGTCGGTGCGCCAGAACCGGTGACCAGTGACGTGCCCACACCGAACACATCGACCGGGTCGCCACGCAAACCGGCGATGGCAAATTCATCTAGATCAGACGACACCACAATCTTGGTGTTGTGCGCGCCCAAATCATCAAGCTGTTTGCGAACCTGCCTGGTCAGCACGCCCAAATCGCCCGAATCGATGCGCACGCCCCCAAGCTCAGGGTCCCTGCCACCTTAATGGCCGTCTCCACGCCCTTGGTGATGTCATATGTATCCACCAGCAGTGTCGTAGAAACCCCTAGGGACTCCACCTGCGCGCGGAACGCCGCCTCCTCATTCGGGGTGCCGTCCTCGTTGACGTGCACCAACGTCCACGCATGCGCGGCTGTCCCCGCCGCAGGAATGCCGTAGCGGTGCGCCGCCTCCAGGTTCGACGTCGCGTCAAAACCAGCCAGGTACGCCGCCCGCGACGCCGACACCGCCGCATACTCATGCGTGCGACGCGACCCCATCTCAATCAACGTGCGGCCATCGGCGGCCGTCACCATACGGGCAGCCGCCGAGGCTATCGCCGAATCCGAATTCATGATGGACAAAATCACCGTCTCCAGAATCACGCACTCGGCAAACGTGCCGCGCACCGTCAGGATCGGCGAATGCGGAAAATACAAATCCCCCTCGCGGTAACCATCAATATGGCCCGAAAAATGGTAATTCCGCAGGTAATCCAGCGTCGTGTCATCCAGGAACGACAAGTTGGCCAGTTGTTCTTCCGTAAACACGAAGTCCTGCACCGCGCGCAACACACGCGCCGTGCCCGCCACCACGCCGTATCGACGCTCGTTAGGCAACCGGCGGGCAAAAACCTCAAACGTACACGGGCGATGCGCCGTCCCATCCGCCAACGACGCCTGCAACATGGTCAACTCGTACTTATCCGTCAACAACGCACTTGACCGGTGCGGCACGTGCGGACTTTCGGCAGTCGAGGCGTCGATAAGCGAAGCGTCAGATGTGGTATCAGTGGTTTTTTTCGAAACGCCCTTCGGGGGGTGCGTCGTGGAATTCTCGGTGTTCACAAACACAAAGTCTAGCGAGATTTCCCCTCAGAGGGAGGCAACCAGGTACCCCAGAACCCAACAAACCACTACTGTTGGGGCTATGAGTTCACCCGCAGCTGTACCCGTTGAATCACAACAGGTCGAGGTAGTCACGAGCGAAAACCTCCCCTGGATGTGTATCGTCTGGGACGACCCAGTCAACCTGATGAGCTACGTCACCTACGTCTTCCACACCATCCTCGGCTACGACAAAAAACGCGCCCACGAGCTCATGATGCAAGTACACACTGAAGGAAAAGCTGTGGTCAGCACCGGCGAAAAAGACAAAGTTGAAGGCGATGTGAAAAAACTCCACACCGCCGGCCTCTGGGCAACCATGCAACAAGCAGGGTAGTCAATGTAGTAAGGTACAACAGTGCAAGCCTGGAAACGCAAAAAAGCCCTGATGCGGGCACCCAAATTCACCACCACCTTCGAGCCCATGGAACGCGAAGTCCTGGGGGAACTTGCCGCCACCGTCGCCGAAGCCCTGATCCACCGCTGCCAATCCGTACCCAGGATGAACTCGAAGAACTCACTGGCATTCGCAGCGGCCACAAAGAGGCCCCCATGGACCCTCCCTCGCGCGGCTTCTCCCAGACTTCGAGCGCGCCGGGGACGAAGAATACGAGGGCGACAACTCCCTCCTGCGCTCCATCCACGAAAACGACATTTGCCGCAACAAGCTAGAAAACCTGCAAGTAATCACCGAAGCGCTCGGGCCGGACGGCAACGTGCAGGTGGTATTGGATGAAACGCAAGTGCACGCCTGGCTCGCCGCCATCAACGATATTCGCCTGTATATCGCCTCGGGAGAGATCCACAGCGGCATCGATGGTGGGGTAGCGGCGCGCGAGGATCAGGAAATGCTCGTACAATGGCTCGCCTATAACCAGGAGTCCTTATTGGAAGCACTAACACAGGAGAAGTATTCCGGGTGAACTACCAATACCAACAGCCCTACGCGAGCCAGCCTGGGGATGGTTACAGTCCCTTCGGTGGCGCTGGCGTGAACAGTGCCAGTGGATTCGGCGGTCTCGGCGGCAACCCGGGTGTTCCAGGCACCCCTGGCGCGCAGCCAACGCAACGGTGGCGGCAAGTCCAGGAGAACGGCCACACCAGGCTTTTTACCGGTGTGACCTTGGCCATCGGTTACGTCGTGTCCATCTGGCTCGTGTTCTTTATCAACACCGGCCTGGGCAACAGCCTCAGCTACTACGGCATCCACCCCCTGGATCTATCCTCAGTGTGGCACGTGGTCACCGCGCCGCTGTTGCACCTGAACCTGCAACACATCATGTCCAACACCGTGCCCGGCGCGATTTTCGTGTTCCTGATTGGGCTGTCCGGCAAGCGGACGTTTTGGGAGGTGACGCTGTTCTCGCTGGTTGTGGGCGGCGCAGGCACGTGGCTGTTCGGCGGTGTGGGCACCAACCACATTGGTGCCTCTGGGCTGATCTACGGCTGGTTGGGCTACCTGGTTATCCGGGGTTTTGCTAACCGCAGCGTGTGGCAGATTGTTATGGGGCTGTTCCTGGCGTTTTCCTACTCAGGTTTGATTTGGGGCGTTCTGCCCACGGACACTGGCGTGAGCTGGCAGGGCCACCTGTTCGGTGGAATTGGGGGAGTGCTCGCCGGATTGGTTATTACCTCTGATGACCCACCGCAGACGCAGCAGCGCCGTGCTCAGGGGCTCTACCGGGAGGTAGGGCAGTGTTAGTTACCTCTCGCCGGCAATAGGTATAATCATTTTTCCGAGTTTTTTCCTGAGTTGCCGAGCGGGAGGAGATGGCTGTGCACTCAAGACTAGGCTTGCTGGGGTTGGCCGCAGGAGCACTCGTCGTCATCGTCCTCATCAGCGTGGTCACCATCGCCCTCCGCATCTCAGCGTCGCACAGCACTAGCCCAGGAATCGCCGCTTCCACAGCGGTCCTATCCACCCGCCCTGCCCCCAGCACTCCGCCGCAACCGGGAACCAATGGGACCGGACAATCGGCACGAACCCGCGCCACTGAGACGTCGACACGCGCCCCCAGCTCCGTGCCCAACACCGCCCTGCTTGTCGACGGCGTGCGAGCGCCGGCAGGTGCCGACTACACCAAGGCGTACGTCAACGGCCCCACCAGCGCCGAATTTGGGCGGAACGTGCTGGAAAAAAATACGGACCCATCGCCCGCGGGCAGGGGCGAAAGCACTGTCGAACTGGACGTTCACAGCCCCGTCACCGGTAAAAACTATCGCATGACCTGCACCAATGGTGGGAAAATCGTCTCCTGCACGGGAGGCAACAACGCGCAGGTATTCCTCACTAGGTAGCGCAGGTGAGTAGCATTGGTGAGCATGGCGGAACGAAACGCACCCATCGGCATCTTCGACTCCGGCGTCGGCGGACTCACCGTCGCCCGGGCCATTGTCGACCAGCTGCCTGACGAATCCATCATCTACATCGGCGACACCGCCAACGGCCCCTACGGCCCCCAACCCATCAGCCGCGTGCGCGAACACGCCACCCGCATCGCCGATGAACTTGTCGCCCGCGGCTGCAAAATGCTCGTCATCGCCTGCAACACCGCCTCCGCAGCCTTCCTCCGAGATGCCCGCGAGCGTTACGACATCCCCGTGGTTGAAGTCATCCTTCCCGCCGTCCGGCGCGCCGTGGCCACCACCCGCAACGGGAAAATCGGCGTGATAGGAACCCAAGGAACCGTCAACTCCGGTGCCTACCAAGACCTCTTCGCAGCGTCCCCCCACGTCACCGCCTACGCGCAAGCCTGCCCACGATTTGTGGACTTTGTGGAACGCGGCATCACCTCCGGGCGGCAAATCCTAGGAATCGCCCAAGCTTATGTGGAGCCCCTGCAAGCCGCAGGTGTGGACACGCTGGTACTCGGTTGCACCCACTACCCGCTGCTCTCCGGCGTTATCCAGCTTGCCATGGGTGAGCACGTGACACTCGTCTCCAGCGCCGAAGAAACCGCCAAAGACGTTGTGCGCATTCTTAGTGAGAATGACATGCTGGCGGAGCGTGACGGTGACGGGGCCGAACCAGTGGTGCGGAGCTTTCGAGTCCACCGGGGACCCAGCTTTGTTTGCCCAGCTAGCCGACCGATTCCTCGGGCCTCATGTGACACAAGTCAGCCAATTGGGAGCTGTGTAATATTCCTTGCAAGAAGCCGTCTGAGAAGGGAAAAAGTTCCCCAAACCATATGCGGCATGGCACAGTAGCCCTTATGAAGTTGACGATCCTCGGATGCACCGGAAGCCTTGGCGGTCCCGACGGACCCGCCTCAGGCTACTCCTCACGGTGGACCGCATGCCCGCGCTCCTCATGGACATCGGACCCGGCGTACTGGCGAAAAATGCAGACAGTGCACCAGCCGGAGGATGCCCACGTTGCCTTCAGCCACCTTCACCCTGACCACTGCCTCGACTTTCCCTCACTCATGGTCTGGCGGCGATTCAGCCCCTCAGCCACCACCGACCGCCGGCACATGTGCCTCGGGCCGCGTGACACCCCAGTGCGCTTGGGGTCGACTCTCCGCCGACACGCCCGACGGCATCGACGACATGTCCGACACCTTCGCATTCAATGCCTGGACTGATGGTGTGAGCGAAATGGTCGACCGACTCACCATCACCCCCTACGCCACCGTCCATCCCATCGAATCCTACGCGCTCCGCGTCGAAGAATCCGGCGTCAACGGCGGTGTGATCGCTTATTCCGGCGACTCAGGCTGGACCGACAACCTCATCGACTGCGCCCGCGGTGCCGACATCTTCCTCTGCGAAGCCACCTGGGGCGCAACCAGCGAAGGAAAAACACCCGACATGCACCTCTCCGGCGCCGAGGCTGGGCGCATCGCCCGCGAAGCAGGCGTGGACAAGTTGGTTTTGGTGCACATTCCGCCGTGGGGCGATCCCCTGGGGGCTTTGAAAGGCCGCCCGCTCTGAGTTTTCCGGCGAGGTGATTGTGGGGGCGAGCGGAATGGAGTTTGAGGTGTAGGTTGGCAGAGCGCTGGGGAATTACCCCTGCGCGGAAACCCGCAGCCGGTGGTGGGCGTCGAAAAGCTTGAGGTAGGCGAGGTAGAGCACGGCGAAGCAAGCAGCGGTGGTGGCGGCAGCGATGACAAACATGATGACTATCTGGTAGCGCACGGCCGTATCGGGGGAGGAGCCGCCGAGGATCTGGCCGGTCATCATGCCGGGGAGGCTGACCACGCCCATCACCGCCATGCTGTTGAGCGTGGGGATCAGCGCGGTGCGCAATGCGCTGGTGAAGGCGCTGTGGCTGGCCTCCCAACGCGTGGCACCCATGGCTAGGAGTGCGTCTATGCGTTCGCGACTGTGGTGGAGTTCCGAGGTGTAGCGATCCACAGCCAGGGAGACGCCGGTCAGACCATTACCCAGAACCATGCCCAACATGGGAATGAAGTACTGCGGGTCATACCACGGGTGCACGTCCACAATAATGTGCAGCGCCAGGGCGGTGAGGAGAAAAGAACTGCACATGATGGCAAGGAAACAGTCGAGAAGCAGGCGCGGGTAGGGGTATTCGGGGCGCTTTGCTGGCGGCCTGCGAGGCGAGGAACGCCATCAACACCCCCAATCGCCAGCACCACCACCGGATTGTGCAGGGAAAACACCCATCTCAGGATCAAGCCGACCAGCAGCAGCTGCGCCGTCATGCGCAAGCCGGAGATGAGGATGTCTCGACCCAGACCCAGGCGAAGCCGCCACGACAACCCGAGGGTGAGCAGCATCAACCCCGCCGCCATAGCGAGATGCAGGGTACTAATTTGTTGAGCCACTGCCGCCTCCCAACGAATACTGATCCGTGGCGATGCGCTTCTTCGCCTCATCATCATGCCCGACCCACAGCAACGCCCGCTCACCCGATGCGGACCACGCCACCACATAATCTTCCGTGAGCCTCGCCAACTGGTGGTCCAGAGCCGCCGTCACCTCATCCAACAACAACACCTGCGGATCCAGCTGCAACGCCCGCGCCAGCGCCACCGACTGCTGCTGACCACCCGATAGCGTATCGACGTCCTGACGCAACAACGCCGCGTCCCTTCCGAACGCCTCCAACAATTCCGCCGCCCTGCCTTCGTCCCACGCTCGGTGCTGATGCACCCCAAACCCAAACGGCTGTGCCATGGCATCCGAAACCGTGCCCGGCGCGAAACTCGGGCGCTGCGGTACATACATCACGCGGGAACGATACCGGGGCACACCCCACTCGGCAGGGGTTTTGCCGTGGAGCCGACACTCACCATCGCTGGGATCCAAACCCGCGACGGCGCGGAGGAGAAGGGACTTACCGGAACCGGAGGGGCCGTCGATAAGCAGGCGGGAACCAGGGGAAACAGTGAAGTTAACGTCCCTCCACACGGGAACCATGCAGGGTAAGGTGCGAAACAGTCAACACGCCACTGATAGTAGGCTAAAACGCATGACTTCATTCAAACGAGCCGACGGCCGCGCCCAAGACGAGATGCGACCCATCCGCATCACCCGAGGATTCACCAACAACCCCGCAGGCAGCGTGCTTGTGGAATTCGGCAACACCCGCGTCATGTGCACCGCCAGCGTGGAAGAACGCATCCCGCGCTTCAAATACGGCTCCGGGGAGGGCTGGCTCACCGCCGAATACTCCATGCTGCCCGCCGCCACCCACGAACGCATGCCCCGCGAATCCATGAAAGGCAAAGTCAAAGGCCGCACCCACGAAATCTCGCGATTGGTTGGCAGGGTCCTCCGGGCGGCCATTGACCTGCGGGAACTCGGGGAAAACACCATTGCCATCGACTGCGATGTCCTGCAAGCCGACGGCGGCACCCGCACCGCGTCCATCACCGGCGCGTACGTCGCCCTCGCCGACGCCATCGCCGAGCTGAAACGACGCGGGCGTGGTCACCGGAAACCCCCTGCTCCCGCCCGTTGCAGCCGTCTCCGTTGGGCTCATCGACGGCCACGTCTGCCTTGACCTGCCCTACGAGGAAGACTCCCGCGCCGATGTGGACATGAACGTCATCATGACCGAATCCGGGGAATTCGTGGAAATCCAAGGCACCGGTGAACACTCCACCTTCACCCGCGAACAACTGAACCAGCTTCTCGACGCCGCGGAAAAAGGCTGCCGCGAAATCATTGCCGCGCAGAAAGCGGCGCTGGAGGGGGAGCCTGGTGTTGCTGCAGGGTGGTGCGCGTGCGGCGCTGCGGGTGGCGCATGAAAATCCATGTAGCCTCACGCAACCCCAAGAAACTCCGGGAACTCGCGCGTGTTGGATGCCGCAGGGATCGACGGGGTGGAACTTGTTTCCACGGCTGACGTTGCGCCCTACGAAGAACCCGTGGAAAACGGGTCGCACCTTCACCGACAACGCCCTGATCAAAGCACGCGCCGGGGCAGCTGCGACCGGGCTTGTCACGCTGGCAGACGATTCCGGGCTGACCGTTGACGAGCTCGGCGGCATGCCTGGAGTACTTTCCGCACGCTGGTCAGGCCAGCATGGTGACGACGCCGCGAACAACGCGCTGCTGCTCGCACAAATGGCAGATGTGCCCAACGACCGCAGGGCAGCCGCTTTTGTGTCCGTCTGCGCGCTGGTCACCCCGGATGGTGCGGAGTATGTCTCTGAAGGTGTGTGGCCCGGGCTTTTGCTGAGGAGTGTTGTTGGGGGAAGGCGGTTTCGGGTACGACCCGATCTTCGCTCCCCTGGACGAGGCGGCGGGCGGGCGCAGCTCCGCCGAACTAGCGCCCGAAGAAAAAGATGCGCTCTCACACCGCGGCAAAGCGCTCGCGGGGCTTGTTCCAGTGTTTAGGGAGTTGGCGGCGGGGTGATTGTACTGAGTAGTTTGTACTGACAAAATTATAGGTGTCAGTAGGGTGATCCTGATGGGTATGGTGGGCTATCCGGTGTTGTGGGTTGATCCCAACGTGCTCAAAGCATGTTCAGGAGTGCTGTCGGATGCAGTGCTTAATATGTATTTAAAAACGATGTTGTCAGAGGCGGTTGGAGGACAGGCAGGTACGGTATAACCGACAGCATCGGCCAAATTCGGTATATGGTTGAACGAGTAATCGTGAATATGAAGACATGGCGTATCTTACATACTGATTGCAGGGTGCCGAAAGAGAAAATCGTGATGGTTATTAATGTGGTGCGGAAGTTGTTATTCTTTCACACCCCTGAATAACCCTCATCCCTTGAGGGAGAGGTGGCCTTAAAGCACTACAATGCACTTAAACAGGTAAACTTATGTCGGTCGCGGTCATCAAGATCGCTCAGAGTGCAGTGGTGTTATTGTCACTACATTATGACTCTTAGTGATTTCGGTCAAGAAAACCCCTAATTCCTAAAAAATCGTATGATTCGAACTTTTCAATATTCCCCAATTAATAGAGGAGATATCCACATCGCTATACGATGGTATCGTAACGCATTCACCCCTAAACCCGGGTTCTAAACACATTTCACGGTCGCTAGCACCTTGCTCATAACCAAACATCACCCACCCGCCATATAAACTTTTTAAAAATGATCGAACATCCTCTCCCTCGATATCATTACCAAAGGTCGCTTGAAACTGTTGAATTATTTGACTATTTAAATCATCACTGTTAGTTATTACCACCTCTCCAGCAGGATGATCATTTGCAGGATAGTAGATCGAAAGAAATTCATCAACTGTAATAGGTAGATATATTTCAATTATCGCACCAAAATCAGGCTCCAGCAAATCATTAAGAGCTTCAATGAAGTCAGACAAACCTTCAAAATCTTCAGGGTTTGTCGCGTGTGTTTTGGTCATATCTTCCCACCAATAAACCTTAACACTATCATTGTTTAGCCATGCGTCTATATCACCTTTAGTGCAGTGATCGGCAAAAACAAAACACCTAGAACCGGGGTGCCCCTCTATGTATTGAAGCATATAGTCAAAAGGAGCGTAAATAGATTCTGGTGGCGAACATAGTTCATAATGCCAATAATCTGTTGAAAAGTTTGGATTTTCCATAATATTGAGTGGATCCTCTATCGATTAACCTTCATTAGTTGAATAAGTTTTTCTTTCAAAAGTTCTAACGCATCTTCTGATATACATAGCCTTTTGTCAAAAAAGGACCTCAGTCCGCTGTTGCGCATAGAACGTTCACATGTTTCAAAACCGTTATATATTCCTTTCACTACATCAACTATTTTTCCCTCTTCTATCTATTTGGGCAGGCGAGCAAGTGGGTGTAGATCGCTGCTATATCAATGTTGTTTTTCTTTGCGTAATCCAGCAGCTTTTGCTCGGCATGGAACGGCAAACGCTCATGCCAATCGAGGCCCTTCCACTCTGCTGGACTAACTAAGGTAACGATATTTAGCCCAGGATAATCCGCTGGATTCAGGTTATGCGCAGCGGCTGACGCGAAGTACAGATTTCCTTCCTTATTCATCATATCAGCGACGTTAAAACGCCTCGTAGACTTTCGTCAGTCGGGGTGGGTGTATAACCGGTTTCGGTTTTATGATCCGTGGTCTGGGGTGTATGGCTCCCAGGATCCGTTGGGGGTGGCGCCGAATCCGGCGACGCCGTATGGGTATGTGGGTAATCCGGTGTTGTGGGTGGACCCTGACGCACTCAAAGCATGCCCGAAAGTGCTCACGAATGCAATCGTTGAAATGATGCATACTGTTGATAACATCGCTGCGGTCGACCCTCGCTTCTGGGAAGGGAAAAGAGGTCTTAATGTTGCGGGTATGGTGGACATGGATGGCAACATCTACTACGCCATGGGAGCGTGGGAAAACATGCAGGCATTAGATTTTCCTGGCTTGAATGTGGTTAGTTATGGAACTAAAGAAGAATTGGCGGTACTGACTGACGAACAGCTATTAATACACCATGCTGAACAAAGGTTATTTTCGGAGTGCGAAAGAACTGAGAGACTGAAAATAGTAGCTATATATAAATACCGGTCGGCTTGCCCGTTTTGCTCAAAGTGGCAAAGTCTCGTTAGGAATGGAATGTAGAATGGCATGGAGACTTGCCGGAAAATCCTTAACGACGCGGGATTGAAAAAGTGTTGATAATTATCTGTTTATTAATCCTAAATATGATCTAGATATTGGCACCTTGTTGTCAAAGATGCGCGGCTTTATTAAATGATCTAGGTGAAAGGTTGAGAACGTGAAAAAGATACCTACTTTTAAAATGGCGGCTATCAGGTCATTTCCCTGCGAAGAAAATAGCCCCTTTGAGATGTTGGTCCAATGCTTGAAGAAGGATGCCCACTATGGCTGCTTCATATTTGCTGAGAATGTTTCAGTAAATGCAATAGATTCCTGGAAAAATGATTCAAATGTCAAGATTCACTGGTGGGGTGACCTAACTCCCTCGGAGCCTAGCGTAACTTTTATGATGTTTCCTCATAAGAAACGGCCAGATTATTGTGCGGCGATAGTGGAGGTGAAAAAACCAATTTCGGTAGATAAGCTTTTGGAAACTTATTATCCAGAAGATCGCGAAAAGCCAGCCGGGGTAGTAGTTATTACGAAAAATTCACATCTTCTTTCTCAGCTTAAGGATCTTTACGTGGAAAAAGTAGTGAATCCAGATTCTGATCCCACCTTATTTATTGATTGCCTTTTTGACGAGTGGGGCATGCTGGGATTTGAACGTGATCTTCCTGCATATGGAGCGGAGTATCATGAGGAAGCCATTTTTTTGTTTCTAAATCAGCTAACTTTTCTGCTGATATTGTCAACTGGGGAGAATTGATTAAATGGTATGAATGATTAATCAAGAATCGGAGGGTGTCCAAGGTTTTACCACTTAGTGCCGTAACGCGGCGATATCATCAGCGTACCTTTTGTGATCTTGGTGATCCCCATCAGATGTAGGCTGAGACCTGACTTAGGTCATGGGCGCGTGACGTGAATTATATTGACATCCCAGCCAGGGGCTTTAGATAACGAAAGGGTCGATCGGGCGCACTAAGAGGGTAAATGGGGGTATGTAAAATCGCCCACATGAGTCCGTATATCCGCACCGTCCGCACCCAATCCGGAGCGACCGCAGTGCAGATCATCTACTCCCGTGCCAGTGGCAAACGCACGGTGGACCACGTCGGATCGGCACACACCGACCACGAGCTTGCCGTCCTGATGGCCCAAGCACAGCGGATCATTGATAAGGATCAATACGCCCTTGACTTCGGCGACCAGCTCACCCCACGACAAACCGGTACAACCACAAACCCGGTCCCGGTCACGGGGCAAAAAGCAGGCTATCTTCTTGACGCCATTGACGTGATCTACAGCAGAATCGGGCTCGATGCCGCCACCGACGGGGATGGTGTGTTTAAAAATTTGGTCACCGCCCGGATTATTCACCCAGGATCAAAGCTTGACTCCATCGAAACTCTGGACGAAGTGGGGGTCACCTCAGCTTCATATCGCACCATCACCAGAGCACTGCCTGTTTACGCCACACCAGACTTCCAAGCCAAACTGACCGCACAACTAGCTACTCACGCCCAGATCGGGCGGGGAACATTTGTGCTATATGATGTGACGACCTTGTACTTTGAAACAGATAAGGCAGATGAACTGCGTAAACCTGGTTTTTCCAAGGAGCGTCGATTGGAGCCACAGATCACGGTCGGAATGCTCACCGACAATGCGGGATTCCCGCTAGAAGTGCATGCATTTGAGGGAAACCGAGCCGAGACCACCACCATGATCCCGATGATAGAAGCCTTCCAAAAAACCTACGGACTGGAGACCATCACGATTGTCGCCGATGCGGGCATGTTTTCAGCAAGCAATAAGAAGGCCATTGTTGATGCAGGTCTGGACTATATCCTCGGAGTGAAGTTTAAAGATGTCCCGTATCCGGTTGAGCAGTGGCGTAAAGAACATCCCGAAGTTGACTACAGTGACGGGCAGATATGGACTCACCACAATCGTGGCGACCGTGGGCCGTATGGCACCCCGATTGCGGTAACTCACTATCAGTATTCCCACGATAGGGCACGTCGCAGTCTTAAAGGCATTGATGAGCAGGTTGCCAAGGCTGAAAAAGCCGTAGCTGGCAAGATTGCGGTGAAACGGAACCGGTATGTGGATCTGCGCGCTCCAGCCAAGCGTGTCAACTATACCTTGGCGAATAAAAATCGTGCACTTGCGGGGATTAAAGGCTACGAAACATCGAGGGTGGATCTAAGCGCTGAGGAGGTTATTGATGCGTACCGGCAGTTGATCAAGATTGAGAAGTCGTTTGTGGGGTGTCAAAATCGGATCTTAAAGCCAGGCCGATTTTTCACCGCAAGGCTGATTCGATTGCTGCTCACTTGGCGGTAGTGATGGCCGCGATGGCGGTGGGGCATGGCCTAGAGCAGGCATCGGGGCTGTCGCTCAAGCGTGTGGTGCGTACATTGCGCAAAGTATCAAACCTTTACGTTGGAGGTGGCTGGACAAGTTGCGCGTGCGGCCACGCCGGTGCCTGCTGATGTACGGCAGATACTGGAGAAAATCGGCGTCAATGTGGACCAGTAGGGCGCACTAAAATGACCTAAGTCGGGTCGCTGTTGAAGTTATTACTTCCCACCAATGCACCGCGACATGCTCATTATCAAACCAAGCATCAACATTCACCCTTAGCGCAGTATAACTTTAGGCTTCTGGCTTGGCTGACTCTACCATCTCGTGGCCTGCGATGGTAGAGTCAGCCAACAGCAAATGGCATCGAGAATTTGGGCTTATGTTATCGAGATGCGTGCGGCAGACTAGCATGTGGAAAGAACCCCTTTTCTAGTTGCTGGTATTTTTTGGTTAATGGTAGACCTAACAGTTAGTTTCTTTCTTTGTGCATGTGACATGTGCGCTAGCCTGGGGATTTATATAATTGAGGGGGCTACTAGTACCCGTGCTGCCAAGAAAAACTCAAAAAAGAAATCGAAATATCAGCCCAGTTCAGATCTTTTTCTAAAATCACCCAATACTCTGTCCCGTTATTGGATCAAACTTCGCTCCCCAATCAAATGAGTCTTTTGTTAGACTACTCTTTTGACCAATTATCACGACATCACTGGGCGAAATTTCTGGATACTCGCTATATTCGCACGCATAGCTCCAAAGACCAATTGTATCAAATATAATATCTAAATATTTAGAAGGAATATCGGACTCTCCGGTCGCATATTCAAAATGCATCTAAGACTGAATCTGAAAATTTGCCTCGAGGAAGTAATTATTATTTCCCCATCGGATAATTTTTATCCGGAATTTGATAGTATACATTCTTTAGTTCCTCAACCGAAAAAGGCTTTTCATTTCTACAATCGCTGAAACTCCCCTCAAGGCTTGGATAATAGGCCATCATCCCCTTATCTATCTGCGAGTCAAGCCTCTTCTTCCAATATATATCAACTGCTCCATTTCTCTTTAACAAATCAACAAAACTAGATTGCATATTTCTTATAAAAATAAAACAATGAAAATCAGAATTATTGATATCGTCAGCAATGAACTCTAGAGGCTTAACCGAAGGATAATCCTCTTGTTCCATATAAATGTAGGGTGGGCTATATTTATATACAGATTTGACCATAATAACAACTCCAGACTTAACTTTTTAAATTAGATTCTTTATAACTACCCAATGATGGGGTTCGTGAAAACGAAATCCCGGAAATAGTTCAGATAAATCATAATAAAAATTCTTATCGGATAAGGCTAATCTCCTTAAGGGCATAGACGTGTGGACTTTTCTTCACTAAACCCAACTCCGAAAAGATTTTTTGGCACGTCTTTATTCCATCAACGATACCATCTTGAACGAACTTAGCCCAAGATTGGTGTGGTGTTGGGCAGATTGGATACCAAGAACATACAGCGATCACATCCAAATTTTTCTCCAAAACATGATCCAAAAAGCTTGCGCTCAGCGTGCCCAAGTATTCGCTGAACAGCATTTTCCTTCCCTTTGAGACTGGAGGCGTGCTCCATCTCTCTCACTACGATATTTAGACCAGGATATTTACTGGGGTCTAAATTTTCAAGCCCTGACATCGCAAAATGCATAACACCATTTGAATCTAATATGCCTGCAATATTGTATCCAGCAACATTAGGAATATTGGGAACTCTAGGATCTGCTTTGGCAATGTTGGCCATGATCTCAATCATTTCCTTAATTGTTCATTATAAGCCGTCGGGCATGCTTTGAGTGCGTCAGGGTCCACCCACAACACCGGATTACCCACATACCCATACGGCGTCGCCGGATTCGGCGCCACCCCCAACGGATCCTGGGAACCATACACCCCAGACCACGGATCATAAAACCGAAACCGGTTATACACCCACCCCGACTCTTGATCCTCATACTGACCAATAAACAACAACGGCGAATCCACACCACGCCAACAGCGCCTACCATACAACGACTGGGTCACCCACCCCGCCACCGAACCATCATCCAGATCAATAAGTTCCTGCGGCGCACCAGCCAAATCCGCCACCAACGCATAAAACACCGCATCCACCTGGTGCTGCGACCACCCACACACACCACCACCAGCGGCAGCATCAGCAGTGTCACCAGCAGGGCACAGGCGCCAGCAACAACACCACCGTGGTTTGATGCAGATTAAGCTGACCCACCATCACCCCACTAACAGGATCAGTCACCCACACCCGACCCACCACAGGCACCTTATCGTCACAAGCACCAGCGCTGCGGTGGTTGTTTTCTGGGTGCCCACCAGCGGCCACAGCAGCATTTATGCCACAGCAACCAGCAACACAAGCATCAGCAGTCTGCACATCAACGCTGGTATCAGCAGCAGGCGTGACCACATACTCAGCAACCAACTGCGACCCCGGTACACAAACACCCACCGCGAAACCACCCCACCAGTAGCAGCATCCACACACGTTTTCGCCACCCTGCGACCTAGGCCATCATAGGAATACCACCACACCACTTCTGGTGCATCCGACGACGAAAACCACGACACCTGACCAGTCGAACCAACATACCCAAACCGTTTGACCACCGACCCCACCGACGTCCGCCTCGTCACGGTCTCCACGACCCGGCCCAGCCGGTCATGCACCGGTACGAGGTTTTCCCCACCCGAGTCACCAACGTCCCCGAGCATGCACCTTCTCTACCTGTGGATGTTCCAGTCCTGCTTGCGCGTGGTGTGCAGCACGCGCGGATTTAGCCAGCCCGGCAGGAGACGGAGTGAAATCCGGGGCCGTAATCGCCTCGACCATCCCCGCAGCACTAAACCCATACACCTCCACACCAACACCACCAACGCTCTGCGCACCCTGAACAGCATCAACGCCACGTACGATCAGGCATTGCTGGTCTGCGGGACACACCAGTGACCCGACCCATAGCATCCGTATCAAGGGCCACCGTCCCCCGCAGCACATCCTCAATCACGCTGACCTGATCAGTGGCCTCCCACGACCACCACCGACCAGCCACCACACCCCCAGCAGAGCCAGCAGCCATAGACTCAACCATCGGCACCCCAGGTGATTTCGGACACACTCCTGCGGCCGGTGTCATCGTGGTGATCACATCCCCAGTCACCCGACCCCGCTCATCCCACTGCCGCGTCCTGGTGATCGCCCCCAGCTGCCAGCACAACGTCCGCGACAACACATCATGGTGCAAGCCAACCTGCCCAACCAACTGCTCACCAAAGCGGATATCCATCCCGCCCTGACCAGCAGAGTCCAAACGCACCTCCTGCCGAACCACCTGCCCGGTCGGCAACGCAATCGCCAACACCCCAGCATCCTCATCCTGTAGCGTGCCCGCACCGAAACGCTCCCCCGAGGGCAGGGTAATCGTCTCACCGATGACCTCACCCGCATCGGTGTAGGCGTAGTCCACCACCGCATCTGGGGAGGTGACCTGGACTAACCTGCCAGCTGTGTCATACAACCACGAGGTAACCCCCGCAGGGCTATCCTGGCGAACAATATTGCCTACCACGTCCCGCCAGATGGTGGTGCGCTGCCCTGCGGCGTCGATACTGCTGGACCATCCGGCACGACGATTCGTCTCATACCGGGTGATATGCCCGTTGTAGTCCCGCTGGCTTGTCATCCTGCCGCAGAGGGTCATAGTCAAACCACCAGTGTCGCCCATCAGCATTAACAACCTCTACTGGCTGCAGCTGACTGTTATAGACCACCGAGGTGGTCTGCCCTGCCGGATTAGTCACCACCTGCGGGGTATCAAACACCGTATAAGTGGTGGTGGTCACAGCCCCGGCCTGATCGGTGGTGGCAATAACATTGCCCTCCCCGTCATAGGTGGCATACGAACAAGACCCATCCGGGTAGGTCATCCGCCAGGGCCACCTTCCGGCGAGTAGTCCACCCGAGTGACCGCCCCGGTAGCATCCATGGATTCAACCACCCGGCCTGCGGCATCGCGTACCACGCTGGTGCGGCGATCCTCCGCATCGGTGGTCGCGATCACTCGGCCTGCGTCATCGCATTCGGTAATCACCGCGCCGTATTGCTCTGAGGCAGAGGCAAGTGGCACCACACCACCCGGGCGCCACTGGTAGGCGAACTCTAATCGACGCCCACCCGGACCTGTCATTGCTGTCACCAAACCAGCAGCATCCACCTCATACTCCGTCACCGCACCATCACGACCAGTCACCTGAGCAGGCACACCCCACGGACCCCGGCTGAACATGTTCTGTTCCACCGTCGGCAAACACACGTTTTGTAATACAGCCATTGTCGTCATAATCAATCCGACTGACCCCACCATCAGCAGCGATAACCTCAACAATGGCGTGATACTGATTGTGGCTGTAGTCTTCACATGCCCCGTCTGCGCAATCACACGCCAGACATCACCAGCAGCTGTTGAGCGATACACAGTGGGACGAATATCCCCCAACACCTCATCGTGAAAGCCACTCGTGCGGAACAGTCCACTCGATCATCATCACGAACACCGGTGCGACCAGACCCGGTCAGCCCAGCCCCACAAGCCCGCCTGAGGTAAGTGCCCTGCACCAGCGGGAGTGCCTGAAAGTTGTTTGATGCGCTGGTCAATAACCTCATCCCCCATAAGACGCGGATCCCCGGCAAGAGCAACTGCGGTCTCTGTGGCAACACAGACTTTTGCCGCCTTCTGGCGCATCCGATCCAGTATCATCCAGCCACACAGCGGCATTGGCAAGCACACCACCTGTCCCGGCCTGCGCTACCACCCGCCCGTGCTCGTCAAACTGATACTTATAGGTCACACCGTTTCGGTCTGTCCAACCGCAACATACGGCCACCATCATCATAGTGATACCCCAATGACCCCATCCGCTGAATTAACAACGCGCCTAAGACGACCATGAGCGTCATACTCATAGGACACAAAGCCTGACAGGGTTCTTCTGTGTGATGATCAACATGGGTTAAATAAACATCAGCCAGGCGTGCGGTGTGCCGATCCCACCCCAAGCGCACATAGTGCCGTCGCTGCGGCGAATAGTGGACATGAGTCCACTGGAGCATCGTAATCGTATTCAATCCAGTGGCCTGTGCGATGCAGTACCGAACTAAGACCAACCTCAATGACCACCGCCAATAACACCTGCCAGCGATGATTCAGCAACACTACGTCCGAATTCATCAGCAGCACCATCATAGTTAGCCACTTCATCAGCGATAGGAGTGGTGGGGACGCACCAAGGACTGCTCGGCTGTGATCGAAAAAAACATACGTCAGGCCAGCGGCAATATCACGGACACGATAAGCACCATCAACAAACGACAACAGCCAGGGTCGGCCATCCGCGCGTACTTCAGAGCCATCCAACGGAGCCGGTGGGAAGGTCAGCAGAGCACCATCCGGGGCGAGCATTAAAATTTCATTGGTGCATATTTCAATGCGGCAATCAATGCGTGAAACCCACTGTGGGCCCAATGCTCGACCAATGGCGTGACCGCTGTTGCTATTGCGATCAATGATCAACGGCAGTATTCCATCAATGGACACATCTGTCTCATAGTCGATCAGCACACCGGTGGACATATCCACCGGATCCAAGCCAAGTTTCCGTAAGGCACCACGTGCCAGTTCCGCTGTCTTGCTGGGAATGGCAATTGCTGTGGCCTTGACACTAGCTAGCGATGTCTCGATACCTTTAGCCAGACGCGCGCCTGCTGCTCCTAATTTCCCTGCTTTGCCTAATTTTAGTATTTTAGCTCCTGGTATGGAGGTGACCACGTCAAAAGCTAGAGACTGCCAACTACTGTTTCCCGTTGCCACCAACCCAGTTTTAAGAAGCAACCCAACAACCGTAGCGATACCGCCAAATAGTTGACCACCAGGGAAGAAGAGCAGAACAGCGCCTATAAGCAGGAGAGCTTCGGACACAAACTCCAAAGCTTTGACTTTGTCCGTGGCAATTTCTTTGGCTTTAGCAACGATCTTATTCCACTGCTCCCGATGATAGTCAGCATTGTCTCTGAATCTTTTCCTGGCTTGCTCATCAACACGCGCGGCCGCAGTATGCGTTTCTGCGGTGAGATGATCTTTAATCCCTGCTGCTTTTTCAGGTCTGCCTCCCATATCTCCCGGGCAGCCCGGTAATTATTAAGCGCAATGACCAGGGTCCTCAGCCATTGCTGCCGCAGCGTCGGCTACAGCCATCGCAGCAATGGCTCCCGGGGCGGCAGGAGTCGCCAACAACGGCGTGCTCACTAAGGACACATTAAAGGCAGTAGCTTGCGCAGCAAGAGCATTTTTTTGTGCGGTTTGCCATGCGTAGAATGCTTGCTGTACAGCTTGATGATGACCACTCGCAACCATGGTGAGGTTGCTCATTTTTGCTAAAGCTGTCAACCAACGCATCATGGTAATACTGGATGGCGTTTGCTGTCCCAATATGGGCATGTCCAGTTATTTCTAGGTTGGTTTGGGAAATTCGCCCCAAGAAGTTCTGAGTATCGTTCCCCTTCATCGCCTAAAAATCCAATGTCATGCATTGTCTTGATTTTTAGCGGCAGCATCCAGAGAATATTCGCCAAATTCTTTGAATTGATCAGCCCTTTTTGGATCATTTCAGGCCTCGCCGCCAATGGCAAAATCTTTGTATTTATATACTAAAAAGGGGCAGCAAGGGTGTGGGAATCATGACATAATCCTATTAGTGTTTTTATTCAGTATTGTTTCAGGGCGTCACGAACGCCATTACGGAAGTTTGAGGTGTCCACACGCACTGATTCCAACGCTGCTTCCACACTGTTGAGAATGGTGGTGACCTCTGTTGCTGCGGTCTTGAACTTCGCCATCATCTCGTAGTATTGGTCGGCTTCGGTTGCGACCCAGAAAAGGCTTGAGGGCTTCCACGGATTTTCCTATTGACTCAATAATTTTGTGAAGTCTATCCATGGTTGCGAGAATGCCAAATTCTGATTTGCTTTGCGGTTTGCTCATTAAAAAGCATAGATGCTTGCTTTTAGATGCAGAGGCGAAACATCCTTGTTTCCTCCATCGCCCCGGCGAGCTCTAACATTCCAGACGCTTTGATTTCGTCGAGGTCGCGGGCTGTGTCAGCGATTTTTTTGGAGACTTCACCTAGTAAATTCGTGTTTTCCAGTAGTGTTTCTCGTGAGCCGTTCCAGGTGGTTTCAAATTCCCAGACGGCGTTTACCATTGTTGCGCCGGACACGTGGTCAGCGCCCAGCAAAGCAAACTGTGGTTCCAGTGAAATTATTAATTTTCCGATTCTGAAATTTTTTTCCAAAGCCTCTCCGACATCGTGGAGTGCGTCAAGGGGGATTTGGATGTGTGGAGTTCCCATGCGTATGTGCCTTTTATTTTTTTGTATTGATTTTTATTTGGTGGGTTTTATAGCATGTCCCCGGAGGGCATGTCCATGCCGGAGAATCGATTTTGTATCTGCTGGGTCTGGTCCGCGTCCCCTGTTTGGTAGATGTTGCCTGCGGTGTCCATACGGCCTGTGAATTGTTGCAGGGTGTCATCTATTACTGAGATTAATTCGTGCCACCGTGCGGTCATGGTGTCCCAGGACTCGAAGGAGCTCCCTTTCCACTCTCCGCGTAAGGGTTCGATGACGTTTAAAAAGTGGGTGGATTCTTGTTCTAGTTCGACGCTGTAGCCGCGTAGTTGTTCTATGTGGGAGGCCACTGCGTTGTGATCAACTGTGAATTTTTGCTGGGTCGGTCACGCGTTGGCTCCTTATGATGGATGTTTCGTTTTGATTACTGGATCGTAACAAAAGGATTAACACGTATGCATGTATTCCGATGAAAATTTTCTTATTTTTGCATAGAAGCTTCCCGGGGGCGTGGTGCCGCAGACTGCCCAGCGGGGTGATATTTAAAGAATAATGCCAGGTCAGATACATTTACGTGGGATAGTTGAATGTCGGGGTACGGTACGGTCAAGCGGGTACCCCTGTGTGGGGTGGGTGCTGCTGGTTTGCGACAGCGATGATGGGTTCGGGTGGTGTCGATAAGAGTTCGCCCACCAGTGGTGACTCGGGTGGGGAAAACCTCGTACCGGTATGACCGGCTGGGCCGGGTCGTGGAGACCGTGACGAGGCGGACGTCGGTGGGGTCGGTGGTCAAACGGTTTGGGTATGTTGGTTCGACTGGTCAGGTGTCGTGGTTTTCGTCGTCGGATACACCAGAAGTGGTGTGGTGGTATTCCTATGATGGTCTAGGTCGCAGGGTGGCGAAACCGTGTGTGGATGCTGCTACTGGTGGGGTGGTTTCGCGGTGGGTGTTTGTGTACTTGGGGTCGCAGTTGGTGGCTGAGTATGTGGTCACGCCTGCTGCTGATACCAGCGTTGATGTGCAGACTGCTGCTGATGCTTGTGTTGCTGGTTGCTGTGGCATAAATGCTGCTGTGGCCGCTGGTGGGCACCCAGAAAACAGCCACCGCAGCGCTGGTGCTTGTGACGATAAGGTGCCTGTGGTGGGTCGGGTGTGGGTGACTGATCCTGTTAGTGGGGTGATGGTGGGTCAGCTTAATCTGCATGAAACCATGGGTGGTGTTGTTGCTGGTGACGCCTATGACCCTGCTGGTGACACTGCTGATGCTGCCGCTGGTGGTGGTGTGTGTGGGTGGTCGCAGCGCCAGGTGGATGCGGTGTTTTATGCGTTGGTGGCGGATTTGGCGGGTGCGCCGCAGGAACTTATTGATCCGGATGATGGTTCGGTGGCGGGGTGGGTGACCCAGTCGTTGTATGGTAGGCGCTGTTGGCGTGGTGTGGATTCGCCGTTGTTGTTTATTGGTCAGTATGAGGATCAAGAGTCGGGGTGGGTGTATAACCGGTTTCGGTTTTATGATCCGTGGTCTGGGGTGTATGGTTCCCAGGATCCGTTGGGGGTGGCGCCGAATCCGGCGACGCCGTATGGGTATGTGGGTAATCCGGTGTTGTGGGTGGACCCTGACGCACTCAAAGCATGTTCAGGTGTACTATCGGACGCAATCCTCACAATGATGGGTCAGGTTGACGATATTGCTGTAAATGATAAGACAGTGCGAAATATTTTCAATGTTGCTGGTATGGTGGACGTGGACGGCAACATCTATTTTGCATCAGGTGCTGCGCATAACTTGAATCCAGCGGATTATCCTGGGTTGAATATTGTCAGCTTAGGTAGTCCGGCGGAGTGGAAAGGCCTTGATTGGTATGAGCGTTTGCCGTTCCATGCCGAGCAAAAGCTGTTGAACTACGCGAAAGCAAACGGTATTGATGTCTCAGCGATCTATACTTATCTTGATGCCTGCCCAAATAGAAAGTGGTACCCAGGGCGGATTGAAGGCCTAGTGAAAGGAATGTATGAAGGTTTTGCAACATGTGATTTATCCTTGCGTAACAGTGGGTTAAAACCTGTTTTTAATACAAATTTATATCTTTCGGAAGAAGCATTAGAACTTCTGAAAGGAGACCAGGGATTAAAAGCAAAACTCCTCAAGCTAATCAATATCTAAATAAAAGAAAGTTGGGCTGATGTGATGGTAGATACAAATTCCTCTATCGACTACTGGTATTATGAGCTATATTCACTATTGGAGTCTGTTACCACTCCTTTTTGCTATATAGTTAATTATATAAATGAACATCCTGGCACTAGATGCTTTATTTTCGCACAAAACTGCAAAAAGGGCGATATTGATGCGTGGCTAAATGATGAGCGTGTCAAAGTTTATTGGCGGGAAGATATGACCAAGACGCACGCAAATAACTCTGAAGATTTTGATGGTCTATCTGATTTTATAGAAGCCCTCAATGAGCTGATAGAGCCTGATTTTGGTGCAATAATTGAGATACTCTTACCCATTGCTAGTGAAGAATTATTCTCACTCTACTATCTTGCAGATAATTATCCAGCAGGAGAGGTGGTAATAACTAATAGTGATGGTCTGGATGTTCAAATAATTCGACAATTCCAAGCAACGTTTGGCAACCAAGTGGACCGGGAAAATGTTCGCCCATTTTTAAAAAGCTTATACGGAGGTTGGGCGCTATTTGGATACGGCGCGAGTGGCGAAATGCGGTTAGGCTCTGATTTTAGGTGGGACTATATATACAATACCATCATACAGTGATGTCGATATTTCTTCTATCGATTGGGGGAAACAGCAGAGTTCAAGACATGTAACCTTTTAAAATTAGAAGGATTTAAGTTATCTTTAGGTCTGGAACATTGTTTGTAGGGATTTAGGGAATGACAACTCTACCACCAGTTTCATCGTGTCCAATAATGTCATTAGTAGCCTGCGGTACGGAATAGACAAGCATGTAAAACTTTAGTGTGGGCGTTTTTGTTTCACCGCGCACCGAATCTTGTCCACGGAGTTGTCGTATTCACTAATCGTCCCACCAGGTGGCCCATGGCATGGGGGAAGTCACAGACACCGATTAGTCCCACCCATCAATCAGTCGGCTACTACATATATGTTCTAGTAATCCAATCTGCCGCGATGCTTTAGCGTCATGCACACACCCAAGACATAATTAATGTGCGTGATTTGGGTGTGGGTCATTGACCCTAACCAGTGGGGTAGTAATTGGCCATCTGGACCTTCATCATACCAACTACGCAGACAATATCATTGATGCTGTCGCTGACGGCGTTAATGGTGACACCGGTGCTGGTTTTATCGCTGCTGGCGGAGTGAAGTGGGTACCCTCGCTACTAGCCGTTTTTGATATCTGTTTTTAAAATCCGTCTGATGCACAAAATGCATGGTGGAAAAAGTATGACGCATGGTCACAAGCTATATTATCGCTTTATCAATAAAGGTAAACTTTTTCAAGTAAAGGATTCCTATTTTCATGTAACTGACGAGATAAAGAAGATACTGACTGGTGATTCGTACCTTATTTAGAAAAACAGCTAAATTTATCACTCGAGGATTGAGATAAGATGGGATAATCGATGACCGTGCAAGAATCTGATGGTAAGTTCATATATTATGATTATGAGGTCGATGCCATGGGCGAGCCTGAGGTGGTGTCGTTTGATCGTCTTATCCGGTACGTGAATGATCATCCAGGAACCCAGTTTTTCATTTTTGCGAAGCGTTGTACCAAAAATGATGTTGATTCATGGTTTAGTAATGACCATGTCACGGTGCATTGGTGGAAGGATATGACACCGACGACAGGAAGAGACCCACTTTCCATATTCATTCAATCCTTTGATCCGGTAAAACCTAATTTTGGGGGAATACTTGAAATATCATCATCGATATCTCCTGAAGGACTTTGTTCATTATATAATATTGAGGATAATCGGCCAGTGGGGGAATTGATCATTGCCCGAAATTCATATCTTCCAAAAATATTATTGAGTATTATAAAAAGACTTTTAGGCCTGGCTTCAAGCTGGCAGATCGAGATCCTTACCTAAACGCACTATTTCGTGGTTGGGTATTAGTGCAATACGCTAAACATTTTAATGAGGATATTGGTCCACCGCATCGACCTGAATATTTGCTTCTCTATTCTGATGGTGATCTGGATAGATCTTTTATTGATTGGGGCGAAATTATAGGCGTAGGTAGTATCGAATTTTAAATTTCTTAATCTGGTGAGCTGTGAGTCTGGTTCGGATGTGGGAAAACTACAGCATTCGAATCAAGTTCGATACATAAAATATTGCAGCATGTGACCTTTCCAGAGCAATAATGGGTAGTACATATTTTTTTATAGAGATTTATATCTTTTAGAAAGGTTGATAAAGTTTTTTAAAGAGGGGCAAATATTTGAAAACTCATTGCTTCATCAATATATGTTTGATAGATGGTTGATCTAATGGCGAATCTAAATTTTTCTACTGGCTACTGGTATTATGAACTATATTCACTATTGGAGTCTGTTGCCACTCCTTTTTGCTATATGGTTAATTATATGAATGAACATCCTGGCACTAGATGCTTTATTTTCGCGAAAAACTGCAAAAAGGGCGATATTGATGCGTGGCTAAATGATGAGCGTGTCAAAGTTTATTGGCGGGAAGATATGACCAAGACGCACGCAAATAATCCTGAAGATTTTGATGGTTTGTCTGATTTTGTGGAAGCCCTCAATGAGCTGATAGAGCCTGATTTTGGTGCGATAATTGAGATACTCTTACCCATTGCTGGTGAAGAATTATTCTCACTCTACTATCTTGCAGATAATCATCCAGCAGGAAAGGTGGTAATAACTAATAGTGATGGCCTGGATGTTCAAATAATTCGGCAATTTCAAGCAACGTTTGGCAACCAGGTGGACCGGGAAAAATGTTCGCCCATTTTTAAAAAGCTTATACGGAGGTTGGGTGCTATTTGGGTATAGCGCGAGTGGCGAAATACGGTTAGGCTCTGATTTTAGGTGGGACTATATCACAATACCGTCGTACAGTGATATAGATATTTCTTCTATTGATTGGGGAACGTTGCAGGGTTCAAATCATACAACCTTTTAGAAAGAGCTTGAGTCAGTGATGACACCTCCATCGCATCCACCACTACGCTCATATGAGCTTCGATCAACAGCAGATACTGGATACACTCCAATCATTGCTTCAGTGTTCATATCCACCTGTGATGTTTGATCCCCAGCTAATGTGCGATGATTGACAGTTAACTGGTAATTGTTCATCACTACACCGCAATGTTTGCCGCGCCAGATCCCGCCGATGTTGGTAGAACGTCACTGAAGGCAGCACCCATCAGCCCCGTAACCAACACGGTCGGTATGCGCTCAGATTTGCCCATCCGTATTGTCTTGCGAAAACACTCCAGCATTCACACCTATAGCGACACCATTAACATCAATGTGCTGTTGAGAATGCCTGACCACCGGCGGTGCCGCAGCTGACTCCGCCTTATTGTCTTCAAACGCTTTGACAGTCAAGGGAAAGCCTTCCACATCGGTGAGCAACCCTACTGTGATTTACGGTCCTAACCGGCGTTGGATGGAAAAGCATGGTTCGCGAAACTCATCAGCACTGGCGTACACGGGTAGACGTCGCATTGGATACTTGATGAATAGTCTGGTCGAAAACAAAGTGGAAAAAGGCTTCATTACCACCAGCGGCCTGTGCAACCACCAGCGGCCTGTGCAAAATCAAGATCATCACAGTCGCGTTGCCTAACACCAATGAAGTAGCCGCCTTATTCGTCAGTCTACCCTGCATTCCGGCAGCAACACCTTCACGTACCAGCTCGTAGACGGTTTGCCACACCTGTGCCGCCGGGTTGCCCCCCCAGCGACGTTGCAGCTCTTTCAGGATGAAGAAACGGTGGGTTGCCGGGGCGTCGATAAGCGCTGTTTGAGAATAGGTAAAACCGCATCGCGCAGCAACGTGTGCGATGCGGTTTCTTCAGCAGAACGCCGGGTGGAGGCTAGCGGCATTGCTGTTTCAGCCAGGCTGCCGCTTCCTCGGCGGGCTTGTCGGTGGTGACGTCGGGGTTGATGGGCTCCTCAGCGAATTCCTCGCCGGTGCGGGCGACATCCTTCGCCATGGTGATGACGAGTGACGCGCCGTCAGGCATCTCGATAGACACGTTTGCACTGGTGAAACCAGCGGTTGGTTGGCCGAATGTTCGTGCGTTGCTCAGGCCCCCTAAAACTCAGCACCGTTGCCTCGGCCGAGCTGGCAGTGTCTTTGTTGGTCAAGATGGCCACGGGCTTATTGGTGAACTTGCCTTTCGACGCCGCCGTGGTGTTTGTGCCCCTCCTCGTGACGGAGGAACCGTCAATCTTCACGTCTGTCGTGGTGTAGCGGTTCTTGAATTGCATCACGGTACCGTCGGGAAGCAGCGAACTCACGCCTGCGAGCATGGGGCCCATGTCGCCGCCGTCATTGCCCCGGAGATCAATCAATTGCGCCGCAGGATTTCGGCATGTTGTCTACCAGACCTTTTGCTGCGGTGTCGGCGTATTCCTGGCCGATAGGACCGCTCGCCAGCTGGGAAGCTTGGCGGTCACATGCTCATCAGCGGCGGTAACCTTGGGCAATTCAGTGTTGTCCTTCGTGCCGCTAATGTTGTCTTCGGGCGGCCTGAAAGAGGAATGCTTACCACCTGCGACACGCGCGACGTCGTTAAGGACCGAATATGTGTCCTGACGGTCTTGGCATCTTTCACCTTGACCTCAGCTGTCTTTTGCGTGCCTGCGCAAACTCGGGTTTATCGGCATATATGCCATAAACCCTCGATGAGATCAAGCGCATATGTTGTGTATTGCTGTGGATTGTTGGGATCCTTGGGCTTTTCGGGTTCTTTGGCTGTTGCCTGCTGAGAAGAAAGATCAGCGGGGATGCTTTGGGCGTTGTTCAGCGGCGCGGCACTTGCGGCGGGAACCGCGATGCACAGTGCGGCAGCAGTAACGGCGGTGCTGGATGGAAACGAGGGTCTTGTTCATGGTGAACTCCTAACTGAAAAAGAGGTCTCCGGGTTGGCACTCCAGTGCTTCGCATAGTGCCGCCAACGTGGAAAAAAACGGACAGCTTTAGCGCGATTGTTTTTAAGGACTGAAAGGTTGACGGCAGTCACGCCCACTTTTTGGGCGAGTGCTGAGAGCGTGATCCCACGTTCCTCAAGAAGCTTGTCAAGGTGGCAGTAGACTTCACTCATCTAACCCACGCCCTCCTCGTTTTTCTTTTCACGGCGACACCATAGACGCACTACGGACACCACGCTGAATAGTAATAACTATTATAGTGAAGGCCGAGTTGAAAAATAGGCTGCAATATAGCGGTATTGAGAAGTGCAGTCTGTGTTATGCCAGTGTGCTTATGTGTCCTTTTGTGCGGATACGGTCTAGTTGCCTCCACAAAATAGCAACAAAGCTGTACTGAATATAATTGGGCTAGAGCACTCTTTGTGTGCCTTCCGTACTGCGGATATAGCCTGTGGGGATAATGGTCCCTTTTCTGCCTTATGGTTGAGCTCGGTATTAGTGTGATATGGCTTGTATGCTGCACATATGTACTGTGCGTCCCCGGTGGCTGCATCCCACATGGTGGTGATGGTCGGGAATATGCTGGCTTTTTCGGTCGGTATGGTCATAAGCGTGATTCCGTCCGCAAGGACGAACATGAGCAGTGCTGTACTTTCTTTTTTATGGTTTTGCGGTGTGTCCACGATAGTTCCTTGTTCATCTTGCGGTTGAGGTAGATGGTTGCTTTGTGCTTCATGCGTTAAATCAACCCCTCCTGGTCCTCCTGCATCAGTATGCCGCGTTTGACTATGATTGTCATGATGATGAGGGTGATCAAGAAGAAATAGCTGACCGTGAACATGTAGTTGGGGAAGGTAAACTGGTGGGACCATTCCTGATTGAGGTGGTACTGGTGTGATATAACGTCTGCGCCTAAAAGTTGAAGTCCCGTATCCAAGAAACGTTGCTGCAACTGCAATGCACGATCGGCGAAAGAGGCAGAGAACTTTTAGGCTAAAAAAATTCGTTCCGCAGTGCGCGTCGTCCGATCTGAATGAGAAAGATGGCTCCAGCAATGAGGGGCAATGGATCTGATAATGAGTCCGCCTGAGAGAAGACTAAAGCCCAAGGGGCTGGTGCCGTGAAAGTGGATTCGCCCGTTGGGGGCGGCATCGTGTCCGAGGGCGACAGCGACAGGGTGATTAATTCCCTTGTAGATGAGGCTGGTTGCTGGGTCGTAGAGGACGCATCCAATCACAAACCCGAAGGCGATGATCAGTATCGCAAGGTCCCTGCGCTCCTTTCTTATGTTGTCGAGGGCTACTCATTGCGACTCCTTACTCTGTTGGGGATGGGGGAGCGTAACGTCGATGCATCGATAGACGATAGGCTATATCGACTAACGATATGTTGCAAGTAAGAAGCATAAAAAAAATCCGCCGTGATCGGCGGGTTTGGCAAAAAGGTTTCCCTTAGCTATGCAGGTCAGAGGTTAAAAGCCGCTGTGACTTCCTTGCGGCGCTTAGCTTCGATAACAAAAGATAAGAAGGGGATAGTACCCGCAAGTGCGGTAGTGATCCACTTAACCGGTTCCCAGCGCGCTTTCACACCTAGATTCAACGTGGTGATCAGGTACACCATGTAAAACAGGCCGTGCAGCTGCCCAATAATGCGCGTCCACGTGGGCATATCGATCCCCACGATGTACTCCAGCACCATGCGTGTGCACAGAATCAAAAGCCACACGCCCGTCACCCACGCGGCAATGGAGAAAAACCTCAACGCCTGCGCAACTCGGCGGGCGCGGTCAGGGCTGACAGAAGGAGTGGTCATTGTTGATCCTCATTATGCTCGGAATTAGTCTGCGCACTGTCGTTGCGCCTACGTTTGCGGGTGGGGGCATTCAGCCGGTTAAAGGTTTCGACGTCCATTGATGGACGCTCCGGCAGAAAATCCTCCGTGATTTCCGTAACGACGCCGCGACTCCGCGCCGTCTTCTGTTCACGCTCCACGGGGGATATGCCAGTCTGCTTAACCTCGTCCTCATACTCGTTGAACTTGCGGTACGCGTACACAAAAAAACGCCCCGAACAGCGGCCACTGCAATGCGTATCCAAGGTTCTGAAACGTGCCGCTGCCTGAGCGGAACCGTGTCCACTGCCACCATGCCAATGCGAACGTGGCCAGCACGGCGATAGTCAAAAAAATCACCGGCACTATACGACGCCGCTTGCGTCGAGGTGCACTCTGCTTTGGTCCGCTCACAATACAACAGAATATCAGCCCACGATGCAGCGTCGGCGTGTGAGCGCTAACGGTAGTTGCACGGCGTCGATAAGCGGTGAACAGGTGTTACCTTCTGAGATAGGGACATAGGACGTGCTCGAAGTCATTCTTGCTCTCGCGGCGGCTATTCTGCTGGGGAATATACTCGCCCACAGGATTCGCGTCACGCCGGCGATCCTGCTGATCTTTCTGGGACTGGCGCTGGCGCTGCTACCCGCCATGCACGACGTTCGCAAGGTGGGGTTACCGCCACACGTTATTCTTGAGATCTTTCTGCCCATCATGCTGTTTTGGGAAGCCCGAGGCACCTCCCTGCGCGAAGTGCGCAAAAGCTTCCGAGCCATCGTCACCTCGGGCACAACCCTGGTCGTTGCGACCGCACTGGCGATTGCCTGGGCACTCAACAGTATTTTCGGCATCGACTGGGGAACCGCGCTCATCATCGGTGCGGCGCTCGCACCCACCGACGCGACCGCCGTGGCGACACTCAACGGCAAACCGCCCAAACGTTCAATTACCGTACCAAAGCCGAATCGCTGATCAACGACGGAACGACGCTGGTGATGTTCGCGCTGGCGTTGCACCTAGCTGGAGGTGCCGACGTCTCGATCCCGCTGGCCGGCGGCATGCTCGGCTTTTCCTTCCTGTGCGGCATTACTGTTGGCCTGGCGGTTGGTTGGGCGGCCAACCGGCTTCGTGCGTACATCACCAACCCCATGAACTACACCATCTTCATGATGGCCGTGCCATTTAGCGCATTCCTGCTATCCGAAACAATCGAAATTTCGGACGGCATGAAAGGTTCCGGCGTGGTCGCCGTGGTGGTGGCCGCGTTCTACATGACCTACAACGGCATCGACACCATCACGCCTCAAAACCGCTTTCTACGGACTGCCCATCTGGGCATATGTCTCTTATCTCATGAACGGTGCGCTCTTTGTGCTGGTCGGCGTGCAGCTTCCCGAAATTTGGCGCTCCATGGAAGATATTGCGACGAAACACAATTACCCGCTTATCGGTGGGCTGTCTGTTGTGCTGGTCGCGTGGTCAGTGAGCATGCTTGTCCGTTTCCCTCGCGATGCGGCCCAACATGATTTCTGATGTAAAGGCGGATGTAAATCGAGGGCAGATAGCGCTGCTGATGCTGGGGCGCGCGGTAACGCTGTTGTGCGGCACTTTGCGACCCGGTGGAAAGTACGCCGCATCCTGCGCGAACCCGAACTGCGTGGTGTAATATTCCGCGACCGCGTGGTCAGCACCATGGCTGGGTTGCGCGGTGGCGTTTCTTTTGGCTGTTGCCCTTTCCGTGGGCACTGCTGTGCCCACACGCGAATTCATCCTCTCGTGGTTGCGGCCGTGGTGCTGCTCTCCATGGTGATACAAGGGCTGCTGCTACCAGCTGTGATTAGGTGGGCGAGGATCCCCTCCGACAACACTGAGGAACGAGAAACGCTGCAGGCCGTGCGTTCACTGCACGTTGAAGCCTACAAAGCCCTCGACCAGATTGCCGCCGACGCGGGTGTGTGTTCGGAAGCGGTGCAGCACGTCCGCGCCGACATGGATTTTTAAACGCGATGCTGCTCTCGAAGGCCGCCGCATCCGAGACGACAAACCCCGATATCACCCAGGGAAGAACTAGAGTTGCAAACCCTCCTGGGGCAGGTGCAGGCACTGCGACTCGCCGTGATCACCTACCAGCGCGGCGTGCTCAAACGTCTGCGTAACGAAGGTGTCATTGACATGAACATTCTTCACCGTATTCAAGAGCGCCTAGACACAGAGGAAGTCCGCATCCTGGGGCCGGTTGAGTTGGAGTAGGTTTCTGGGGGCGTTGAGTGTGCGGAGTTTTGTATACCGTCAGGCGCGAAAATCGGCGTTTTCGGGCTTGAGCGTATACATACTTTGCATGTGCGCTGGGGTTCAGGGGCGAGCTGGGCGCTTGAACAGCGTTAGTGCAAATGTTTGCATGAAGATAGGTCCATCGCTGGGTACGAAATTCGATGATTTTCGAGCCTGCCGGTGGACCGACTTGACAGGTTTGGGTAGGGGGCGGAGCAGGGGTGCGAAATTTGCTTATGTCCAAGCCGCAAATCGGCCCTTTTTGTGACTTGGCGATAAGCAAACTTTTATGCAAGGTTTGTCGGATGATTCCCGCCCAGCTCTATTCTCCTCAAGGCGCGGATTGATCTTCCGGCCCAGCCTGCTCCCCTGTCTTCTTGAACTTGCCCATGTAATCAAGCACTTTGTCTGCAGTTTGCTTGCTAGGCTGCTCTTCGCAAAGGTTCTTGAACTCCGCCCCATCAACGCCCGGTGGAGGAAGCTCACGAAGATGCTTCTTCAGCCGATTGGATTCCGTAGTCAAGGTGGCAAACGTCATGCCGCCGGAAATGATGCCGCCCAGCACAGGAACAGCTTTGGAAACACCTTTCCCCACAGTGTCTTTGGTGATCTTGATGCCAACAACCCTAAGTACCTTTTTCATGGGGCCGTACCACGCGGTCTTGGTAAGCGCTGCGTTTGTGACTTGCTTCTGAACCGCTTTGGTGGCACCTGTCGCAAAAGCTTTGATGCTGGTTGATGCGCTAGAAACCCCCATCATGACACCGAGTAGTGTCACCATTTTTGCGAAAGTCTCGTCATCAATCTCGTCAACATCATCGATCAGATTTTGCCACCCGTAGGTGTACGCAATTTTCTGCATGATGCGGAATGCGTGAATAAAGTACTGCAACAAATCCGCAGGTATTGCTGCAAGCACAGCAAAACCGCCCGGAAGCCCAGACGTGAACGAAATCAGTGAGCTCTTGCTGGTTTCAAACTTGATCGCACCCGACGCGATACTATCCAGAACCTTCTGATCCACGCCCGCTTGGATCGGCGTCAAGGCAATGGCAGCCATGATGGTTTCCTCGCCGATTCCGTGACGACGCAGCTCAGCGCGTAAAAAATGCTCGCGGTTAATGGCGACCCCACGCAGACGCATGGCTTTGAGTAGGAAAACCCTGGCGTACTCTTCTGTCTCCGCATCCTGAGCATTAGCGACGTTCGCGAGGGTCACCGTCTCTGGGGAAGGCTCGGCGCCGGTATCGTGTGCGGGGAATGAGCGTACCGTTCATCAGGAACGTTTCGCTCATCATTGTGCCCATTGACCATGGGAATCTCCTCATCTACTGCGCAGCATGCTGCGAGCTGAAATTATCAGATTAGATAATAATCTTAGTGAGTCTGATTTTATGCAAGCTGCTACCCGCTTTACCCCCGTTAAGGACTACTGAGCCTATTGCCGATAGGTGCCCTTGGTGCGTTACAAATTGAAATAGGTGGACGGTGCTTAGGTTGAACTACTGCAATGCTTGCAGCTGATCTGAGGGATAGTAGCCAATACTTGTTGTGTAGCCGCTGAACCTGCGTACGTAAAGCCACTTCCAAGTGCTTTATCCCAGTGCCGGTCAGGAACCATAATTTTTCCTGGCGGACATCATTATCTGGCACTAATCTGCATTCGGCGATCCTGGGGTGGCTTGACCATCAACATGTAACAGCGCACTGATCGCCTGCGCTTCATATGTCGGATACTGGGCATCAAAATTATAAAATCACCATCTCGAAAACATTCGACCCCGCAGGGGCTTGAAAGCTTGTTGACTAGTATGCGGCCATTTATCTACCCCGAAGGGGCTACTTCAAGCTGAGCGTAACCATTGTGAATAGTCGGACCGGATAGGAGCGATTTTACATACCCCCGCTTATCCTCTTAGTAGACTCGATCGTTTGCTGAGTGTTTTGAAATCACTGGCCAAGACATCGAGATAATTCACGCCACACGCCCATTGGCTAAGTCAGGCATGTTCGGAGTGGTTCAGCCTTGCAGGCGCATCCACGACTTGCTGCAGTTCTGTAGATACAATGCGCCAGACTATGTGCATATCAATTTCGCCGTATCCATGGGAGATGGCATTGCGTAGTCCGATGAGGCGATGCCAATCGTCACTGTGGTGCGCTTCGTAGAAGTCGGGGAAATGCTGACGAACTTTGGATAGATTTTCGCCCATTTCCTGTAACCGCATGCAGATGGCATCTTGAATAACAGGGGATCGTTGGAACTCACCTTCGGTCTCAGGCGCGTACTGCAGGACACGATCTCCTGCTTCAACTGCCATTTCAATGTATGGCACTGGTGATTTCATAGTGGTAGTTCAATAAGTTCTGGCTCAATGTAAGGACGGAAAGGTTCCTTGATTGATGTAAGAATGTCAGAAGCTTCTGCCAGTGGCTGCTTCGAGTGCTTCCTGAAGTAAGAATAGTTGACCATAGTCAACAGGGCCATCTGGTTTTTGCTAAGTAAGTCAATATCGCTAGCGGGTGTCAGTTCGCCACGTGCTGCGCTTCCAAAAAAAGTTGGGCCTCGAACAATCCCGAAAACTCTCGCAGAATTGACAAGACTGTTTGCTCATAGGGAAGGGTGTAGTCCGGCTTTGCTGATGTTGTGCCGCTCATAAGTACTCAGTCTAACAGAGCAGGTTCCAGCTGGTGAGGAGGTATGAAGACCTACATGTGACACACAACAAACAAGTCTATTCCGCTTGAGTCGACGCACTAGTCTATAACCATTACCCTATGCTCAACGTCGGCGAGCATCATCTTGAATACCGCATCCAACCGGGCAATGGTCCTGCGGTGTTGTTTCTGATTGGTGGATACACGCGCTGTACATCCAGTGGTTTATAGAGCACGACTGGACGGTGATCACGGTATCGCGACCAGGTTATGGTCGAACAAGCAACGCTGGCAGGGCACGGCGGTGATTCTGAGGCAGCTCTGTGCCGACTGCTGGATGACCTAAAAATAGCCTCGGCTACAGTCGTTGGAATCTCCGCTGGTGACCGCGCGGCCATGAGATTTGTAGAACTCTATCCCGAGCGTGTCGATAGATTGTTACTGGTCAGCTTAGCTTCATGGCCCAGTACGCCAATGCGTATTGCAGTGCACATTCTTATTCAATCCGCTGATCGAAAAGGAACGTGAGCGCTAGCACGATGGCTACTGCGCCACTACCCAGAAGCAAGCTCGAAGCAGCTGATCGCACTCCTCACCACATTGCCAGCTAAAACGTCATGCAGGGAATATCAGAAGAGCAGAGGCAGAAGTATGTGCAGTTTTTGCTGCTCTACAATCGCAACAGGGCTTTATCAAAGACCTGCGCCGAGAAATATGAACAGGCAATCCGCAAGCTAGACCCTAATAATCCATAGTCGCTTCGATGGTTCGGTACCGCTGGAACATGCAAGGCATAATGCTCGAGACATACCCGCAGCTGAACTGCTGGTCATCGATGCGGAGACTCAGCTGGCGCTTACTAAAGTAAAAAAGGAATCGCGGTAGTGATGGTGCTGATAATAAACGCTATAAGCGGTAGTTTTCGATCATCACTTTTGTTGAGCGACAGGATGCTAAAAACGAGCCCTAGTACGCCAAACCCATTAGCAGCAAAACCTATGACCCCAAAGGTGATACCGAGAGTCGCATATATGTCACTTTCGTTTTCTTCTTCAGCTTCAGCGTCCTTCATGAATGCCACCCTAACATCAAAAAGCGGTAGCACGTTGCTGGGAATAGACATTTTCTCAACAGCCAGTATTCCCACAACTATCCCACTCCCACAACGCTTCCTTTCCGCCCGTCCACCACTGATCTTCTCGCCATCCTTAATGCGGGAGGTCGCATCACCCGTCCCAAGAACAGCCGGAATCCCGTATTCCCGAGCGACAATCGCGGCGTGGGAGAGTGGGCCGCCGATGTCAGCAACCACGGCAGACGCGACGTCGAAAAGCGGTGTCCACGTGGGGTCGGTGAAGGGGCAGACCAGAATATCCCCAGGCTGCAGGCGTCCAAAATCGGCGGGGTGCGGATAATCCGAGCGGTACCCACCACCTGACCAGGACTCCCGGGAACACCGGTGATCGCGTCAACATCGGTGGTGGACTCGCCGCGATCCCACCACACCGCCTCCGCCGTGCCGCGCTGCCGCCGACGACGCTCAACCACCTCACCACGCGACACCCCATCGCGCAAAGCGTCGGTGACCTCGTGAAAATACAGGTAGCGAATATCATCGGCCGTCTCCAGCACGCCGCGATCAACCGACCGCCGGGCAAGCTCGCGCATGGCGGTCCGGGCGAGCACCAGCACCTCTTCAATCGCATACAGCGTGCCCTCGCGACCGACATGCGACGCCCGCAACTTCTCCACGGTCGTGCGCCAACTGCCACGCAGCAACTTGGGCAGATGCTTCTCGACGGTCGCCACTGCCGAGCCACTCACCTCCAAACCCGAAGCCTGCTGGCCCCGCAGTGACACCGCAATGAGCTCCGTACAAACTCTGCGGGGTCTCCCCGCCACGAAGTATGCGAAACGGCACATACATACAGGCCGATCCGCGCGCCGACGCTGCAAGAACGCGTCCACCTCAGCCAGGAACCGCGCGCTGTCCGGCGCAGACTGCAGCGCCTGCTCGATCTGGTCCGGCGGGTTCCAGTGAACACATCCGCCAAGCCAGACTCTTTGCGCGGTGGCGGTCAAATCCCGATCCCAGCCAACACGTTTGCGGTGACGTAATCCAGATCCTCGTATAAGTCCTCCGTGCTCACGTGATCCGATTGCCGAGCCAGGCGAATTAACGCCTTAGCCTTGGACCGCAGCACCGTCATCGGTGCCAGGTAATAGAGGAAACGATCAGACATCAGCTGCGCTGCCTGGAGCCAGAATCTGCTCCAGCAACACCACCACCTCGGTATCAGACGCATCCCCGCAGGCAGCGGCACGGCGCGCAAGCTGCGACAATACCTCCCCGGCGGCGCGTTCCTCCGCAGGCCACCGGGTCGGATCGTGGCGCATGCCCCTGACAAAAGTCCGAGGCAACCGCGACACCACAGCCGCATCAGGCCGCGGTGCCTGTGCATGAATACGAATCACGCCGTCATCATCGCCGACAATAATCTCGTGGGCCGACGGCGCGTTCAGACCAATCATCCGCATAGAATCCTGTATCGACTCCTGCAACGCATGCACCGCCACCAGATCCAGCGGATACGGCGCCGGATAATGCTCCATCAGGTCATCCCGAAGCGTGCGCTCAACCCGACTCCGCGCAGGTGAATGCCCCTCCACGCTCGCCGCGTCCGTGCTCGCCACCGTGGTGATTGGCCGGGCCTGCAGCAGGTACAGCTCGCCGTCAGCGAAGGCCCATTCAATATCCTGCGGGGCGTCGTAATGCTCCTCGACCAGCTGGCCCAATGCCACCAGCTGTTGGATCGCCTGTTCATCAAGGCAGGGGGTGCCTGGTCTTCTAGTGGTACTGGCGTGGTTACGGTCGCGGCCCCATCGGCCATATCGATCCGGGTTTCCTTGCTGCCGATGGTGCGTGAGGGCAACCGTGACCGGCTCCCGCGTCACCGTAAACGTATCTGGCGTGACCAACGCCGCGACCACGCTTTCACCAAGCCCGTAGGCGGCGCTGATCATCATGTCGGTGTTATCGGCCATGGGGTTGCGGGTAAACAGCACGCCGGAGACGTCGGAACTAATCATTGTTTGCACCACCACCGCCAGCGCCAGCCCCTCGCTGGGCACGCCGTGTTTGCGCCGGTAGGACACCGCCCGTTCGTTCCATAGTGACGCCCAGCAGCTGCGACCGCATCCCACAACGCGTCCACCCCGGTTATGCCCAGGTAGGAGTCCTGTTGCCCGGCAAAACTGGCCTCGGCAAGGTCTTCCGCAGTTGCCGACGACCGCACCGCCACCCGCGCCCCATCACCCAGCGCCGCATACGCCTGCTCAACCTCCGCCCGCAGGTCTGCCGGTATGGTGACGCTTCTGACCAGCTGTTGCGCCTGTTCAATGTCCTGCTTATCGACGGCCGCGATCAACTCAGCCTGGATACTCTCGGTTGCGGTTGTATAAGCGCTGGTATCAATAATGAACCCCGGCGGCACGGGAAACCCCGCTGCGGCACATTCCCCGAGATTGGCTCCCTTGCCGCCCACGAGCGCGAGGTGGTCACTGCCGACGTCTTTAAACCAATGAATCATCTACTTCTGCTCCCTGATCCCGTGAAATGCCTATTGTAGTGCAGAAGGATTCAGATGGGATGGGGGTTTTGGGAGGGGGTGTAGCTCGAATAAGGCTTGAAAAAGGAAATCATGGCGTCCGATGTGTAGCTTGCTAAAACCTGCTCATCCATGTGGTTGCCGTACTGGGGCCACCGGCCCTGTAGCGTCCAAAACATCGCATATTGGCCTACCTGGTCGGGCCTGGACGTAGAGCGAATCTGCACTTCAAAAAGTTGTCGACCTGTCGTGTCGACAAACTGAAGATGACCCTCCCAGGGGTGGGCTCATATTTGCTAAAACAAAAGGCCGAAAGTGATACCCGCCGACATCGTTGAAGGAAAAATTACGCGTCCGCCCAAGTTTATTTCGAAACGTAAATCCCGTAGGGTTTACCTCCACGTACCGTAGCGTGAGGCCGGTTATGATGAATATAACGACAATGGTTACTAAAGTTGGTACTGCTAAAAATATAGCAAGAAGTATGAGCCCAGGGGAATTTTCATTCTGAATGATGTGGGATGCCATTTCGAATGACGTTGACCCTATAAAAGCGGCTATCATAACGATGCCGGATTCAAAAATTATTTGGTCTACTAGAAATGATCGCGAACGGCGTATTCCTTTGCGAAATTTCTCGATTATAACGCGCCATTAGGTAGATTATGTGAGAAATGAAACCAATAACAATAATGCTAGGTACGGACGCGAAAAATTATGGTGAGTAGTGTCTTGTCCATGGCCTCTTCCTTGTTGGGATCGGTTTGCTTGGATTGTTGGTTAGATGCTTAACAATCACCTTCTTATTGTGCTCTGCCGGAAGCTTTTAATTGCGGCTTTCTTGATAGCCCGCAGTGTCAGTTGTCAGCGTGGAAGCCAAAATTGTCTCATGTAGTTAATGCGCGAATATAATTTTGCGCCGCCGATACTAGCACGTCCAACGACTATATGCCTATCGCTATAGCTGACTTTTTTTGACAACCATCGCTGCTGCTCCGTCAGCCTAATCTTTGGGAAGTGCCCATTCGCGCCATTGTTGCCACTCTCGAAAGCTGCTTTGCTTCGATAGGTCAAGAAATTCCCTGTACTCCACTCCAGCAGCTGCATCCCACATTCATGAACTAGGTAGGCAAACACCTCTTTCGGCTCTTTGTCACCCCTGATGTGAAGTGCCATGGTTACGAGAGGTTCACGCTTCCCAAGCCGAACTCGATTATCCATGCATCTGTTTGCATAGTCAGCCACGTTGGGTCATTAGTGTCGGGCTGTGCGCACATGCCGTGGCGATCACGGCAAGTTCAGTCATTATCTGTTGGCGCTGCAGCGGGAGAAGATCATCTTCAGTAAGGCCATCAATTGACGCCACCAGGCTTTTTGTCCGGAATGCACTGAGATCCCAGCTCATAGAATGCCTCCTTACTTAAGTGCAACGTGCATGATAATGCGTGTTTAAGTAAGGGAATCGTGGTGCGCCTGGGGAGACTTGAACTCCCACGCCCTAAGGCACTGGAACCCTAAATCCAGCGCGTCTGCCAGATTCCGCCACAGGCGCTTCAGGGGGTTATCTTACAGTGGCTTGCGGATTCGTCAAAGTACCGGCCCTGTGCTCAGCTCACGCCCACAACCTCCACAAGCTCCCTACGCTGACACCCAAGGCACAGACCTTCCTCGAATAAAATCACCCCACTACGCTAACCCTTATACCCCACCCCAACTCACCCGCATCTTATCTGCCAACCGTAGCCACGGCGGCGTCGAAAAGCTTTCTACCTGCATGAACCCTTACGCGCATGAGAATTTGCCAAAAAGTATCGCAAAAGTTAGCGTTGCGTTACCCCTATCGCGGCGCGTCGGAAAAAAATATTACATGTGCTGCGCGTAGGATTAGCAGATATCGCAACCTGCTAAGTGTCCTGGTGAGTATCCATTGGAGGTAGATGATGATCACTCGTAAGAGTGTGTTTCAGCTGTTCAGTGGCCTTTTTCTTTGGCATGTGGTGGTCTGGGCGCTGTCTCCGTTTTTGAATGCTCCCGAGGCGGCGGCGGCGAATACGTGTAGCACAAGTTACCGCATGGTGAAGGACGGTCGTGTGCCGGTGAAGGATGCGTCGGGGAGCGTTTCGCCACGATTGAGGTGTATTTTTCGTCGAAGGATAACCAGAATTGTGCGATTTTGGTTAAAGAGGGCCGTCACTGGGGCTTGGAAGAGAATGTGAATGTCAGTATTGCGTTCTCTGGGGATCAGGATCGTCAGCACAGCCAGGACACCGATAGCGGCCGGATGAAGGAATATTCGCGTGCCGTGTACACGGCTAAGGGCGCTGCCGCTGGTGATAAGCCGATTAAGGTCTCGGCGACCGTGGGGAATGCGAGCGCGTCGGCCGAGGGCTGGGATGGTTCAGGTAATGCGCCGCGCATCACTAACCCGAAATAACTAGTACACCCCGTCCTGCCTGTTGATCGCGTCAATGGCGTCAACAATGGTGGCACCGGGGTTTTCTTGTCGGTAGCGTTTGACCCGTTTCGCATCGGGGATGGGGGCACCCTTGGGGAGTTTCTTGGTATTGCCAAACATGCTTCCACTGCGCCAGACCAATAATATTCCCGGCAGGCACAGAAAGAGTGCCAGTGCGGAATGCCCCATAAAAAACGCGATGAGCGCCCCTATAACAAGCGCCCAGGAGAGAAAAGCGGACGCATAACCGATCCATGCTCGCTTCTTCATATGCCCATTGTGACATGCTTCCCAGGGCTATGCTTGTATGCTGGATAAAAATAAGCTGAGACTGAGGATACTGTAGTGCTACTTCTGTCATTGTTTTTCTTCGCTATTGCGGGTGTGAGTGGTATAGGAGCGCTATATTGCTTCAGCAAGGCGCGTCAGGTTGATGACGAGCAGCAGCCAGCACGTAATTTGTTTGCCGAGGTCCCAGATGCCGCTGATTTCGGACCGGATCGCTTGGGTCCGGGGGCCGTCGTTACGTATGGGGCGACGGACTCACCTGGTGCGCGGCACGCTGGAGGTGACCCAGGGCAGTTCACCTGGTACGAACACCTGCTGGACGGCGGTGACGGTAGCAGCTTCCTGGCCGTGGAAATCGACGACGGTGAGCTTGAGCTGGTGTGGTGGACCTCGCGGAAGGCAACGGGTCTCACTCCGCAGAGCGTTCTGGAGTTTGAGGGTGTTCATTACGTGGAGCAGGAGCGCGGTCACGCGCGATATGTGTCGCACGGCACAAACCGGGCTTCCGCCGGAGGGGAAAATGCGCCACATCGACTACGCCGATGCGTCCGAGCAGTTCCGCCTGGGGTTTGAGGGCTGGTCCAATGACGATTCCTGGGAGGTGTCCACGGGCGGGTGATTCTTCCCGGTGAACTGATCATTTACCCCGCGCCCCCAGCGCCCGATTACTCGGTTTAATATGCTTTTCGACGCCCCGACAACAACGCTCCCGACAATAGTAGAAAAGGCGGGTTTTCCGTCATGAATAGTGGCCGCTGGAGACTTCTTGGCATTGTGTTGGTTCTTGTGGGCGCAACTCGTGGGCCTGACTTTTTGTGACGGCTGCTGCGGATTTCGCTAACGCGAGTAATCCCGAAAGCTATGTGTCAAAGAACTACACCAGAAAGAGCGGCAATACCTACGAGTGTAAGTCTGGCGATAGCGTGCAGAAGACGGCCTCGGATATTGCGAATAAGATTAAGCCGATGGCCAGGGCAGTTTGACTCCGTCGTCGGGGTCGGAATACTTTGCGCTACGACAGAGAGACTTATTGTGGTGTCCAATAATAGCGGAAAATGCCAGTTGAGGTGGAGGACCTGCACCGCTACAACAATGGCAGTTTGATTTTCCTGGGGCCTGGGTTCAGTCCATCCTCACCACGTGATTCCTCTGGTGGGTCGTCTGGCTCGGGAAGTAATGGTGGCAGCAGTAGCGGTGGATCGTCGGGATCCGGTGTGAAATAAAAAGGAGAGAAATGGACGTATTTGCAGAGGTCGTGAGTACGCTGGCCTATTTTCGCCCTCGCTGGCGTGATGCTGGTGCTGGGGTTTGTGGTTCTTGACCTGCTTACCCCCGGAAACTACATCGCCTCGGTGTTTGTGGATCACCTGCCCAATGCTGGTTTCATAGCGGCGGCGCAGCAGATAGCCACGGGAATTGTGGTGGCCACCGCCGTGCATAGTTCCGCCTCCGAATTGGGCTTAGGCAAGGGGCTTATTGAGGCCGGGGTGTTTGGCCTTCTGGGAATAGCGCTCCAGGCCGCGGCGTTGGTGGCCATGGAATTGGCCATTCCGGGAAGGTTCCGGGACATTGTGGAAGATAAGAAGCTCCGCGCCGGTGCCATTGTGGCCTCCGTATCACTGGTGATGGTTGGCGTTGAGAACGCCGCGTGCCTGACGTAGCACGCTTCGATAGCGGCTACGCCAGGCACGATACATCAGGCACACTGGGGCAGATTACTCTGCCGCGAGGTCCCTGCACCGGTGGGCGTCGTGAAGCACCCATGGCGGGAAGCAGGGCGGCGAGACACCGGCGGTGCCTGCACCTGCGATGATCAGGCGACCTGCAACCACGGGATGTACAGGTCCAGCTCAAGCTTGTCGGCGGTGTGTTCCAGCGCGTTCACGCCGGACCAGCTGGTGAAGATCCCCAGCGCGCAGCCACACGGCGGCGACAACGGCGGTGAGCATGGCCTCACGACGATGGTGGTGACCAGTTGGCGGCGCTCCAAAACCAACCGCCCGCAGCAGTGCGGATTCGCGACGGCGCTCCAGCACCGACAACGCTGTGGTGTTACCGATGCCTACGAAGGCGATGATCAGGTAATGGCCAGCAGCGCTAGCACCACCATGAGCATGATGTTCAATATCTTGGGTGTAGTAGGCGCGTTCCTGGGCGCCGCCGCCGGTGTTGTAGCTGTCGTTCAGGGCACTCAGATCGCTGGTAACCTGCTGAACCTCGTCCGCTGAGGGGACCTGGGGTGAGCCGAAGGTACACGGTGTCAGTGACGGTGTTCCGCGCCACCTTGGAAAAAGTCATCCTTCGACATCCCTTATTCTGATCCGGGCGCGCTTGTCGCTCACGTCCGCCGAGGCAACTGATGCTACCCGCATCGCCCTGAATGGTGATGGGGGACTTATTCTCGGTGATAGTGCCCACCGTGCCCACGCCGGACTGTGGGAACAATGTATCACCCTCAGCGCATAGAACACCTCGCTGAGCTGTGAGCCATCCGCCAGTCTCGGCCTTCACTGGATGTTCCTGACCATCAGAGGTGGTCACCGTCACCCTGTGCGGATTGGGAATCAGCGCTGGCCGTGACCTTGGGATTGTTCTTAATCTGCTCAAGCTCCTGCGGCGAGAAGCCAGCCGGGTTGCTCGTGATCACCATGAGGTCGAAGGGGCGTTCCCGATTGATCTGAGAAACAATGGACTCCTGCACCGAGTGAATGCCCGTGGCACATCAACACCAGCACAGCCACGCCGATCCAGCATGGAATACTCTGTCGCTGCTGTGCGCAGCGGGTTCTTCATTGAATTGGCGGCGGCCAGCCACCGGCAGCGACACTCGCGACAGTGCCCGACCCACCAGCGACACCAGCCTTGGTAGCGCAACGTCGTGGCGGCCAGTAGCACGCCCATGCCGCATATAAACCCGCCAGCACAGCTCATAGCCACGACCGTCGTCGCGCCGTGCATCAGGCCACGCCGCGCAGCAGCGGGTCAGCGGAACCCACGATCGTGCGCCCCAGTGGCAGCTTGTCCGAAGCCACTGCCTCAAGCGGGCGAAGCGCCTCACCGGATGCACGCGGGTCGCGCGTTTCGACGCCCGAGAGCACACGCAGCCGTCACCACAACGCCCACCACAAACCAGCGATCAACGCCAGCGGACTGATGGTCAACGCACTCATCGACTGACATGAACTGGGCAAAGATCACCGTGGCAACGACGACCCAGTAGGCAGCCCACCAGCGCGGCCACCGATGCCGTGATACCGGCTTCGCCCAGAATCAGGCCATGCACCTGCCGCTTATCTGCACCAATGCAGCGCAGCAACGCCAGTTCTTTTGTCCGCTCGCGCGACGAGAACCTGGAAGGTATTCGCGATGACGTAGCCCGCCACAATCATCGAAATAGCCACAAACACACCCAGCATGGCGGTCAGCGTCGCGGTACTGCCGGAAAGGTCCGCGATCTGATGCTGCGCCTGCTCGTCGCGAGTGCGCACCGTGATGTCGGGAGATTGCCCTGAGTCTGGTCTTTTATCTGCTGTGCCAGCTGATCCGGGGTGGTGTTGCTCGTGCCGTCATGGGCGATGCTGCGAACCAGAATACTCGTAGCATCATTTCTGGCTTCAGGGCGATCCAGCAGCTCGGCATCATCACTAATCTCGAGCGAAACCCATGGACATCATCTGATCTTCTGAGAGGTAATGCCGCGACGCGAACGGAGTTCTTATCATCTAAGCGCACCGAATCACCCACAGATACCTGCAAAGAATCCGCCGCAGATTTGTTCGGTACGGCCTCGTCCGGTGACTGCAGCCACGCACCCTCCGCCAGCGTGGCCCAGCGAAGAGGCTCACTCGGCATCGCCTGGATCTGTGCGTTTGCCCGCAGGAATCGTGCCGCTACTCACCGGATGCGCTGCGCTGCTGCACATCGGCAGCCTGCACGTCGGGACGCTCGCGGATGCGGTCAGCGGTTTTGGCCAGCACTTCATCTGCATTGTCTGGTGAAATGAGCTGTCACAGCCCACCCAGACATCGGGAGTTCTTCATCTGCTCCGTCACGCTGTTCGACAGGGCGGTGTTGTAGGTGCCCATAATCAGCAGCGTAGTGCCACCATAAACGCCACCGATAGCGCCACTGCGGTGGCGGTGGCGATGAGCTCACGCATGGATTGTTTCCTCAAACCAGATGCCACGAGGAAGTCGATTACTCAACCTCCTGCAATGCAGCCACAACCCGTTCCACGGTGGGGAGACGAGGGTGGCGGTGATGCGACCATCGGCAAGCAGAATCGTCTCATCCGCGTAGGTCGCGGCAATGGGATCGTGCGTCACCATAATCACGGTCTGGCCAAGCACATCAACGCTGTCGCGCGAGCGCAGCACCTCCGAACTGGATACGGAATCCAAATTCCCCGTCGGCTCGTCAGCGAAAATCACCGTCGGCTGAGCAACAAGCGCGCGGGCAATAGCGCGACACGTTGTTGCTGTCCGCCCGACATTTCATGCGGCTTATGCGATAGCGTGACTTAATGCCCAGTCGCTCCACCACATTGTTGAACAATTCTTGATCCACCTGGACGCTTGGCTAATTTTCATGGGCAGCATAATGTTCTCGTCTGCAGGTCAGGGTGGACACCAAATTGAAATGCTGAAAAAATAAAAACCAACATGTTCACGCCGAGGGCGTGTCGATCACGATCATTCAGACTTGTGATGTCAATCCCACCAATTTTGATATTGCCCGAATCAATGCTGTCAAGTCCGGCCAAACAGTTGCATCAGTGTGGATTTGCCGAACCTCGACGGTCCCATGATCGCCAAAAACTTGCTCACACCCACCCGAATGCTTGCATTGTTGAGCGCTGTCACCTGTGACTCCCCAGCACCGTATGTCTTCCGTAGGTCCCGCGCGACCGGCATCCTTGGCCTTAACAACGCGACTCATAACTCCTCCTTGCGTAGAGAACAACAACCGTCTGATAACCATCATCGCTGCTCGAGGCCTAAAAGAATCACCCGACGGGCAGAACTGTGACCTCAGAATTCATCTTCGCGCCTACGCCCAGGGATGAGAACCAGCGATGATCGCGAGGGTTGGATGCTGCCGGGCTATGGGAGGGGCGGCAGCATAAGCGACGTCGAAAAACGACTGTTGGAACGTGTGAGGGACGGGCGGTCTGGTGAGAAACTACACGAAAAACACCATGTCGCAGTACAGGAGACACCTCAGAGCCACGAGCCACACAAAGCAACAGCTAGCCATACCCGAACGTGCAAAAACCTGTAAGCTGGCGGTAGATGAGCAGGCACTTTCCAGACAAAAACAGACACTGAAACCCTAGCCCTAAAGGAAACAACGTGGCTGTGCGCATCGATAAAGCTTGGCGATAAAGCGAACGAACTCGCTAAACAGGCTCATCGTCGATGGAGAGCGCCGCCTTTTTCAAAGACACCTGCGTCCACATCATCGAGCGACACCCCTACACGGCAGCGGACCTACGAGAATTCATTTCACTCATCGGCTACAAAGACGTACAAAATGGCGACACCACCCGCGCAGCGAAGAACTCGCCATCAAAATACGCATACCTGCTGGAAAAATCCAGCGCCCGACTCGGGCTGACCTCGTGGCAATCCAGGCAATCTACAACGTTGCGCGAGGCTGCACATGTGCTTTTCGGCGACCCGATCATCGACCGCCGCGTCGCCGCCGCCATCAGCATGCTCATCAGCGTGCTTTACACCGAAGAACAGCTCTGCAAAGACATCGAGCGCTTCGCCCTGAAACAGTATCGTGGGAAGCGATTTTGCAGGTGGTGGGAAGCTGGGGCGGGTTGTCTGGCTGGACGCAACCCGCGATGCGGAGTGCTCGCGTTCGTCGTAGCATTCCTGCCGATCTTTCTTCTGTGGGGTTATTGGATGATGTTTAGGTAAAATAAGTCCATCGCTGGGTTCCGAAAAGGGTGTTTTGAGTGCACTCTCTTGGGAGGTTGGTAACAACTTCTCTCACCACGGTGGTAACAACCTATCTCAACACCTTGGTAACATTTTTCCCTAGTGAAAGCTCTCTTTTTGGTGCTGATCAGTAGTGGTTTTTACTACTGTCATGGCACGATCACTTTCCCCCGCATTACGCCGTCGGATCATTGACTTCGATCCCGCAGCCCCCACCAGTGTCAGCATCACTGATTTCTGCGCGGCGAACAATATCAGCCGAAAAACCTACTACACCATCAAGGACCGTTACACCCAAGAAGGCCACGCCGCGCTCTATCCCCACTCCAGCGCTCCCCACAATCCGGCAACCTACTACGGGCACAAGACACGCTTGTTGGTATTGACCATCCGGGACCGGTTAGCCAATCAAGGCTGGGACAACGGCCCGCAATCCATTTACTACGACATGCTGGATGACCCAGACATCACCCCACCGATCCCCTCACCAGCCACCATAGCCCGGATACTGCGCGCAGCCGGAGTCGTTGACAACAATCCCCGCAAACGCCCTCGATCCGCCTTGATTCGGTTTAGCCGTCCCTATGCCATGCAACTGTGGCAACTCGATGCGTTTAGCTACCGCCTCGCAGGCGGCGGCACCATCACCATCTACCACGTGGTTGATGATGCTACCCGTTACGATGTCGGTACCTACTGCGCCGCAGATAGCGAAAACAGCACCGACGCCTGTCGGTGCTTAGCCCGAGCGTTTGACACCTATGGTGTGCCCCAACAATTACTGACAGACAACGGCACCGCGTTTAATCAATCCCGCCGCGGGCGGGTCACCATTGTGCAGCGCTTTGCCGCCGATCGTGGATGCCAGGCCATTGCTGGCCGGGTGGATCACCCACAGACCCAAGGCAAAACCGAACGGTGTCACCAAACCCTGCAACGGTTTCTTGATGCCCACCAGCCTAGAAGCCTTGCGCAGGCTCGTCGGTGGGTGGAGGATTTCCGTGATCGGTACAACCGCAAGCGGAGACATCAATCCCTTCACGGGGCTACCCCGCAGCAGGCCTGGGATAGCCTGGAACATCACCCCAGTACCGGTAAGCCCGTGCCGCTAGACGACATCCCCACCACCTCAACCACCACCACTGCTGCTAGCCAGGCTGCCGGTACCACTGCTGATGCTAATCCCGAGCAGCATCCCAAGCTAGTGCGGTTGCAGCGGTCGGCAAAAACCCGGATTAATTTTCCCAACTATCAGGTAACCGTGCCTCAGAAGATATGTGGGAAAGAGTATTACCTAGTGCATACCGAGCATGAGTATGCATTGTTTGATGGTGATGATGGGCAACTTATGCTGCGGATTGCGCTGCCATTGACAGTGCCTGGTGTTCGGCCGGGTAAGACGGTGCCGTTGTGGAAGGTTCAGGGCGCATGGTTGCGGGATGCGCCCAGGTCGTGGGAGCAACGTCGGCAACAGTGGCTGCGCCAACACAACCTCTAAACTCATACCCTGGGTTCCACGCCTGTTTTAGGTAGCGGTAGGTGTGTATTTGTTACCAAAGTGTTGAGATAGGTTGTTACCACCGTGGTGAGGTTGGTTGCCACCAACCTCCTGACAGAACACACGGGGTGTTTTCGAGCCTGGCGATAGACCCATCTTGCAGGGGGCCGCTCATGGTGCTGTAAAAGACCTGGAAAGATGGCAGTTTGGTAGATCATGGTGCTGGTTAGAGTCTTGAACGGCGTTAGTGAAACGCTAGCATAGAAGTTTGCTTATCTCCAAGCCGGAAAATGAGGGTGTTTTTCGAGCTTGGGTGTAAGTCAGATATTTACAGCTGGATCATAATTGCACTGCTTCATCGCAACTAGGGAAAACTGACTTTTTGGTAAACCGCAAAACAAGCCCCTTCAAGCCTCTTGTCAGATAGGTCTATCCGCAGGTGCGAAAACACCTGAGCTCAGTGGTGGACTTATCTTGCCTGAACATCGACTCAACCCCTGCAGCCTCAGCTTTTGTACACCTGCTGAGGATGCGGTGGAAGATGGTGAGTGATTCCGGGTCGGTGGGGATGTCAATGGGATCGCGGCCGTCGGAACCCCTGCCCAGTGCAGGGGAGGTGGATGGTGTCTGGTGTGGTGATTTTGCTTTTGACCGCCGAGTGTCAGAACTGTCACTCCGATTGTCACGGGCGAGGGTGCTGATGTGCCACTATCAGGAACGGATGATGTACAGCTGTGGCGCGGATGGGTGCTGCACTGCCTCGGCAGCGTATGGCTCGATTGGATCAAAATCGTCAGCCAGCAGATAAAATTGCTGCGCTGTCGAGTGCGATTGTTGGGATTTCGAAGTTGATTGAGCGGTGAGAGCGGTCATCTGACGATCATGCTAATCCCGTCATGGAACGTATTGAATGAGCTGAAGAAATATGATTGGAAAACTTCATTAAACCTATATACCCACAGACCGTGATTACGCCTTGACTATCACTAATCTTGGGATTGATTCCCCTGTCGCAGCATCGAAACTTCAGGTTAAGATATTGGAAAAAGCGCAGTTGGCACGACCAAGAATGTGAGTTGGTGAAAGCGCTTCAGTTTTGATAGGTCGGGGCACACCAGTGCTGGGGTGTTGCATTAGGAGCCAACTGTGGATATTAAGCAGGGATGGATCCGAAATTGGCCATGATGGGTTCAAACGCGGCAGGAGCAGCAGGACCAGCACAAAGCAGCTGGAACTATAGTGGCTGGGGCAGTAATGGGCATCAGTTGGAAGCGCGTCGGAAGTTGGTACGGTTATAGGGCTAATAGTAGGTGCTGGAGTAGGTATCTACAATGAAGACAATGCAGGGAGGCAAACACCATGCCGATAGTCGTGTTGCAGTAAAGGAACCTGAATACATGTGCGCGCAGATGAAGTCACAATTCACTGCGAGTGTGCAATGAGGAGATTGTAGATTTTGAGTCGTTACTGTGTTTGATTTATATATAAACCTCTGAGGATTAGATGTGTTGCTTCAACGTACTGTGGTAGCCCCACGCAATAGCAGTGCACCATTGCCAAGGTTTAATCAAGCCCGACCACGATAGCCCTAAGGATCTATGGTGAAAAAGAAAAATCCAGGCCTCGTCATAATCAGTTTTATAATTATAACTACGGGTATTTTTATTTCCGCAATAACTTTTTCTATTTAATCTATTTGTGACCTCTTTCTACTATCCAGTATTTGCAGGAATCAGCCTTGTTTGGATGGGGATAGTGCTTTTAGATCTGAGAACGCACTACAACATTATTGGATGGAAAAAGCTCATGCTCAGATCTCATTTTTGGAAGATGTGGCTGTAATCCATTCGTCGCGTTGGACTAACGTGGTTCGGGGTTCCGGACCTTTTTCTTCTTTTTATCGCTTGGTCTAGCGCCGTATTATCTCACACATTTTTCTTCATGAAGATGCTTTCTCCTGTACATGGCATCTAATTTCTATTTGCGTCATGTTTCCTCTCGCTGGTTAGTCTATCTACATACGGTTTTCCCAAACCATTACTGTAGGAAAATATTTCAAGCGTGAACTTCACGGCTTCGGTGGCTCTCTGAACTGGAATCAAGAGATCCCAGACTTGAATTCGATCTGAACAAATATAATAAGATTATTGAATTTTTAGTCGCTAATGTGAACTATAATCGGACATCTATTTTGGGTCTACAAATGACTATTTTCGACGAAAAACGAGTTCCAATACCAGATGCAAGAAATGTTCCCCTCGATAAATTTTTGATGTGGCTATTTCCAGAGCAGGAGGAGATATGGCGCGATGATTGATCTAATTTGTAGAGCCGCAATATGAGGCATGGGTTCCGACACGACTGCCTGCAAATATATATAGCGAAATTTCAAAAAGAAGGAAGAATCGGAAAAGTATAGAGCATAAATAATTTGACGATGGGGCTGCCTGCAAGTTGTGGACAGTTGGCTAAAAGTGCATTGATAGTAATCGTCATTTGGCTGATAAGGATTGCTGGATGAGAATTTTCGAAATCAACGGGACTTCCCACCCCTAGGGCCTGGTGAAGACTCCAACGATTGTGGACCCTTCAACGCAACCGGTCGACCAGGTTAACCTTCGAAAAGTAAGGCCCCAACTGCTAGGTTAGCCATTAACTAAACAGAACAGAAGCCCTTTCTGCATCGCTTACCTACCGCACTTACTTCGATATCTTAAGCCCATATTGCTGAACCTATTTACTGCTGGCTGGATATCCATCGTCTGACTGCGATGGCTGCGGTTACCAACGCGCCGTCTGTCAGAAAACAAGCATTACTGGTACTATGCATGCATGATTGAGCAGTGGGATCAATCGTCTGGTGAACTTGTCATAGCGCTGCGATAGACCGTGCATGGAGGATTGAAGAACTATGATTGGACAGCTTCTTTGCCACATCTATGCTTACACGCGACGATTACATAAACTATGGGGACTGATTCTGCTGTAGCATAAGCGAGTTTTTCGGCTAGAAATTTTGCTTACCTAAGGCGGTCATACGCGGAAAGTCTTTATGAAATTCGACAGTAGCACCGAGGTTGGTGCGACAGGGAAACCGGTGTCGGTGCTGCATCGGAAGCAACGGCGGATATTAAGCAGAGAATGGATCCAAAAGTTGGCTACTAGTTCGAGATGCTGCGGGAGCGGCTCTTGTGGGAAGTTGTTATCTGAGCATTAGCGGGCACTGTAGCAGGAAACGCATTTCCAGTTGTCGGTGCTCCTTGGAGGTCTAGCGGTTGGTGCTGCGTTTAGATTTTTAACTATGAAAGGAATTCAAGCGGTGGCAAAGTGATGACTGACACTGCTTATCAAACTGTTAAGGAACTCGGATGTCATGTATATCAATTTGATGTGGTTGGAAATGATTCGTCTTGAAAGCTTGTTGGAACTGTTATCTGAGTGGCGGCCTTCTATAGAGCTGACACTTAGATCTCAGAGTTGACCATAACGTTGACGAATGCGGCTATGCTATCTGCGAATAATGCGACGGTCGATGGTTGTGCGCCTACAGCAGCTTTTGTGTCTGCGTTTCAGATTGAGGAAATGTTGACTTGGACGATTTGTTGGCAGGCGTGAATGAAATACTACCTGAAGTGGCAGTTAATAACAATTTTGATAGTCGTGTAGTATCGTTGTTAGGAAGTTGAGTATGCGTGTGCACAAATATCATCTCGGCCTACTGCCGTCTGTAACGAAACAACTGTTGATTTTGAGTCAGCGACTGTGTTTGATTTGTATATGAAGCCCGGCGGGTTGGACGTGTTTTTGCAACCGTACTGCAGTAACCTCTCGTGATAATTATGCTCCGAGCTGGTGTTTAACAATGCTCGGCCACCAGCAGTGACAAGGAATGACAATGAAACGAATAACCCCGGATGTGCTGGCAACTTTCTCATATTTGTTGGCTTCTTTATATATATATGTTTTATACTTGATCCTTTTGGCGCTTCTTTTTATTACTCCATATTTTTCGGCGGATCAATAATATTGCAAAGTTTAGTGATGTTAGAAACGCGCACTTCGGTTAACGTTTTTAAATGGAAAAAGGCGAAACCTCATTTTATAAGCGCGGTAATGAAATTATTATCTATAATCCATCATTAGCTTACTTTATTCGAAATTCATGGCGTCTTTTCGATTAACCTATCGTTAGGCCTTGCGCCATGGTTTTTCCAGGCGTATCGAGGTAGCTGTTTTTATCTCCGTAGCATTTAATTTCTTTATTTTTCTTGCTTCCTAGTTGTGTTTACGTTTTTGTGTTAGGTACAGCTTCTCAAACCTTTTACAATTAGTAGCGATCGTAAAATTTTTAAGTTTGAGCAGCGCGGCATATGTTGGAGTTCTGAACTGATATCATCAGATCCTCAACTTGATATTGATGTAAACCCTTTTGATTATACGGTAGACTTTATTGTGTGTAACGCAGATTATATGCGCAAGTCTATTTTTGGGAACAGAAAGCGTCGTATTAAGAGAAGAGGATACCGATACCAGACACCAGGAATGTTAGTCAAGAGGAGTTTCTTCCGCAGCTCTTTCTCCGAACAAGTTCATTTGATGCCTTTAATGTTTGACCTGACTTCAATGCCGAGATACGGAATGTCAAGGACAAAGAAAGCTGAAAAAATTCGCGAAGAACTGACAAGGCGACAACAAGAATTCAAGCGCGATAGGAGACGAAAGTGATGCGGGAAAGTTTTCGTAATGTAGATCGCAAGTGTTTTAAGCTGTAAGATATAAAAGTGCGAGTGATTTAGATGCTGGAAGATCGTGTCAGCGTTCGCGCGGGTCCTGATAAAAAGAAACTACTTTAATTTCCGTGGTAGAGTTTCTTTACTGAAACTTTCTTTACTGAAACTCGAGCCACCGCAACCTAACACCAATTCATCTAAAGATAACCGTTAAATCGTTATGATGGAACCATCGAGAAAACGTTTGCCATCAGTACCAAAGCGATTTTTGAAAGAAAAAGCGGCAGTGACTGTGACTGCGACTAAACCGGGGCAGATTGTGTGTTGGATGTTACTTTCCTGCCGCATGTTTTCACAGGTTCCAGGGTTTGCAGCCTGTGTGTTTGTGGATCTCACTCCCGTCAAATCATTGGTTTTGAGGTGGGTTATCGGGAAAAGTGCTGGGGGCTAGTGCGCTGTGTCGTACGGTTATTGATCGCAGGCGGTGCTGCGTGAGTGTGTGCTGCATTCGGATAATGGCTCGTGATGATATCGACGCAGTGGCGGATGTGTGGAGGATCATCGGGTGGTGCAGAGTTTCATCCGGCCGAGGGGTTAGTAATGATAATGCGATGTTGAGTCGTTGTTTACGGTGAAAAACCCGCCTCATTATCCGGTGGTGTTTGAGGATGTCGAGCATGCTAGGCGGTGGGTGGCGGGGTTTGTGGCGGCGTATAACGATATTGGGCATTCCGGTCTGGCTGGGTTATACCCAATCAGGTTGCTGATGGTCGGTCGGGATCAGGTGTATCATGCGGGCGAGTAGCTGCGAAGCAGGCGTATGGACCAGGCGCATCCTAGTTGGGTACCGGCGTCCAGCCTGCGGCAGGACGGTGCCGGATGGGTGGAGTTGGTGGTGTATTCCACCAAGGGGGCGGGGTAGGGATGGTGAGGGGTTGCGTCGTTGCTAGTACGATAAAACACTGCGGGGCCGTTGCGGTTCTAAGACCCAGACACAGATCGGTGACCATGTTTGATTTGTATGTAAACCCTAGTGGGTTGGACGTTTTGTTACAACGTACTGTAGTGACTCCTCCAATAATGATACCCACTTACCTGTTTTTCAACAATGCTCGACCACCCGCAATAATAAGATTGATGATGAAACGAAAGAATACGCAATATTTCATGATTTCTTTGGCAATGATCGTTATAGGTCTCTCTCTACAGTGACTGTTTGATCCTTTCGGTGCTTCGTTTTATTACTGCTACTTATCTTTGGATCTTTTATGATGATGATAGTGGTCTGGATTTGAGGACTACTATAACATTATTAATTGGGAGAAAAGCGCACCCGCAGATCCTTATTTGTGGACGATCTTTCGGTAATTCACGCTTCTCGCTGGGCTAATGTCATTCGAGTCTCTACTCTGGTTTCCTTTTTATGGTATTTGGTTTGGCTCCGTGGTTATTTCGGGCGTTTCTCCCTGGGGGTGGGTTTCCTCAGTTTGGCATTTGATTTCTTTATGTGTCATGTTTCCCCTTGTAGTCTACTTTTTATCAGTTTCTCAAACGATTACCGTAGGAAAATTATTTTTAAACGTGAACTTCGCGGTCTTGGGTTGTGGTCGGAATTGCGCTCAGAGGATCCCCATCTTGAAATTGATGCAGCGAAACATGGTACTGCTCTGTAGTTTTCGGTTGCCAACGTAAGTATAAGCGAGAGTCTATTTTTGGTGACAAAGTCGATTACTTTGATAAAAAATGCGCCAATACCGGATGCTAGAAACGTTCCTTTAGATAAATTTTTAATGTGGCTACCCCGGAGCAAAAAGAGTTGTGGAGTTTGATGATTGACTTGATTTGTGAGCCTCAATATAATCGGGGGCCCCTTCGCGTCAGGGCGCTAGAATATATATATTGAACTCGCAAAAGAGAGGAGAATTGATAAAGGAAAACAAATAGGTCAGAAAAAGTAGCTTAGATCTTTTCACCAGGATTTGCCAATCATGCTCACGATGCGGCGATGTCATCACCGACGATACTTTTGGTGATCGTCGTGCTCACCGTCAGGCATGAATTTGCGTGTTTGAGTGCGTTTCCGTGCTTTTAGTGCCGCGTTTCGGCCTCGGCAGATCGCCTGATGTCAGTAATGATTTCTATCATCGCTTCATCACCGAGGTTCAATCGGCATCCTTACTCTCACAGGTGTTCACCCCGCCACCTGCACCTTTGTTAGTCTTTTATCAGCGAAAAATCCACACGTCGGGTATCGCGTCAGATGAAATCAAAATATGCTGGTGCAGCAGTAATGCCATATGTTGCATTAGGCTTTTGGTCCGTATGTGGCGGCCTGTCGTTCCGATTCGATAGGACTATAGGGTTCACCGAAGCAGGAATGTTTAGCGAAAGTGTAGCCGGGTCGTCGCAGCCGTTGATACCTCTGTCGTGGCCTGTAACTTTTCGGATGGCAATCGTCGTCAATGTCGTCGATGAGCTGTGCCATCCAGACGGAGAATCACTACCTGTTGCTTCCTGATCCGTTACTGCTGTTGCTAATCGAGGTGCGGGAGGAAATATCCCTAACGCTTCGTGGAGATACTACGTAGCGTTTGCTTGACTGATGCAACCGCCATAAGGCCAAGCGGTGTGCAGGTGGCGGCACGTTGTTACGCGGCGGTCATCGCGAGGCCAGGTGGTGGATATCCAGCTAGCAGTGAATTGTGTCAGCTACGTGGGGCTTAAGATATCAAGGTAGCCAGCATGCCCGGAAGGATTCTCCACTTTTATTGGTGTTTTTGGTTAACGGCTAACATAGCAGTGGGTCTCTTTTATGGCTGTTCCACGCATGCTGGTCTGGGAGGTGGTTATAGGCTGCTAGTCCACGTCGTGGTGGGGAACCCCAGGCAGTCTAGTGCATTCCGGCTACGGCAGTGATGCTGTAGTTTTTGGATTCTTCATGTTTTAGGTGCGTAGCATACAAGCAGTTAAGACGGCTTTAACGGCTTGTGTACGATCCACTAAACACCTCGCACAAGGAGATTGACCACACTAACTACCATGGCAAGGAGAAATCCTACTTACGACGAAGTTCTTCTTGCCTTCTTGTTAGTTCTTCATGAATCTCGAGCCTTCGCCGAACGTGAAGAGGAACTAGCCCGAGGCTCCGCAATGAGATCAAACATTGGGCGGTAACAGGTGTCGTTGTTCCGAAATAGTCACGCAAAACTCCTCAAGCTGAACATTTCTTGGATTAGGTATCGTAATACTTTTCTTTTGAATTCCTTTTCTTTCGCTCCAAAGATTGAATTGCGTGCAGATTAATATTAGATGCAATAAGCTCAAACATCTGATCTGGAGTGATGGACATCAAGATCAAGATCAGCATTTAGTGACGTTAGCTCCGAGTTCCATCCCAAAACCATGAACTTCATTTTTAATAAAAGTTCTACTTTTTGTTTACGGAAATTTTACGTAGGGTAAACAAAAGAACATATAAATGCGAGTCGGAAGAATGATAAATACGGAAATTAGATGCCATATCGAGGGAAATGAGCCGTCGTCAAAAAACGCGCCAGGGAAAAGCCACGGCGTCAGACCGAGTGAAATCAAAACGAAAAAGGGGCCTGAAAATGCGTAAAATGCTGCCATTCGAGGTATGGAAATTACTGCGATATCGTCATGAAAGGTAATCGTCGGCAAAGCTCTTTCCCATTTCATTACAGTAAGTTTTGTTCTCGCATCTAAAAATCAAACAGCGAGCGACAAACAGATCCTCCGATAAAAAAAGAATAAAAGAAAGACGCCCCAAAAGGGTCGGACAAAAAGCTAGTGATAGGAAAAAGAAGTCCCAGCAGAATAAAGAATATGGCCAGTCCGACGAACTTTGGATTCTTTCGCTTCATTCTCGTTCCTTATCGCTATCGCGGTTGGTTGTTGCTAAAAATACCTGCAATAGAATATCACTGCGTTACGCAGGCTACCACGGTACGTCGCAGCAGTCACATCCGGCCGTCAGGTTTACATGCACATCAAACACAACAACCGACTCAAAATTCATACACCCTCCTTATTGCAGCACCGCAGTACACACGTGACACCATCATCCAGCGCACAGATACCAGATTCCCGCGCCACGACACGACCATCGGTGGTCATCGTGATTGGACCGCTCTCTCCGGTGCCTATCGCTTATTCCGACGGGCACTCGCGATCCAGGTTATATTTCCGTCAATCGTCAAATTCTGATGCCACAGTTAAGGGTGCAAAACCGCGCAACCACCGTATCGCCACTGATAAGCAGAATCGTTGGTTTCAAAACATCAGCCATGAAATCTTTTGGCCACATTGTTGCTGCAGCATAATCAGCTCTATATGCAGCAACTATTCACGCAGTCGCCCACATTTGCCATCTATCGAACCTAAGAATAGTTGAATAAGCCCATCTTTGCAAAACCAACGTGGGCCCAACCGAGGCACTGAAGGTCACATCGGGTGCTGAGTTTTACTAATATCGGCTCGATGAGCTCTCAGACGTGATCGCCGATCCAACTTAACCTTGGGAACCGGCCACCCACGTGCACCCACAGCACTCGCGCGCAACGCCCCACCACCACACTCAACGCCACTGGAACCCA
>BNJS01001503.1_pt1 | contig 93505 bp, 97 predicted proteins | sample 8540461 | NCBI WGS metagenome assembly BNJS01 (sample SAMD00202454, study PRJDB9452) | human saliva metagenome | isolation source: human saliva | place: Japan | reverse complement strand
ACCGCCAAGATGCGCCCATGCTGGGTGCCCTGAACGTGCGTCTCTGGGGCCTCAGCGGGTGGCGCGTCAGGGTCACTTGCGCTCGGCCAGGGGTCACGTCGATGTCCTGCTTCTTTGGAGTCGCGGGTGACCGTGAGCTTGACCTTGTCGTTGGCGGGTACTGGCGTACGTAACCGGTCAGCGCCGGCCCTGGGAGGTGGTCTTGCCATCGATGGCGATGATGACGTCGTCTTTCTTCAGGCCGGCCTTGTCTGCGGGTGAGCCGCCCTCGACCAGAACGACCTTGGCACCGGCGCGCATCTCGCCGTCGACCTCGGCGCCACCGGTCTCCACCTTAACGCCCAGGTAGGCGTGGGTGGCCGTGCCGGACTTGATGAGCTGCTTGGCGACCTTGTCCGCCAGCTTGACGGGAATGAGCGAAGCCGATGCCGGTGCTTCGAGCCGCCCTCACCGCCACTGGGCTCCCCATGGTGGCGATGGGGCTGATCCCGATGACCCGCCCTTCTCGTCGAAGGCGGCCCGCCGGAGGTTGCCGGGGGTTGATGGCGGCGTCGATCTGGATGGCGTTGGTGTAGACCGCCGAGGACGGGGAGCCTCCTCCTGAGCCGTCCTCACTCTGGGAGTTGATGACAGGACGGTCCAGGGCCGAGATGATGCCGGTGGTGACGGTGGAGGACAGGCCCAGCGGGTTACCGATGGCCATGCGACGTCCTGACCGGTGGCCAGCTTGTCGGGTCGCCGAGCTGGGCGACGGTGAGGTTGTCGAGGGGCGTCCTTGAGCTGGATGACCGCCAGGTCAGTGGCGGAGTCGGTACCGGTGGGCTCGGCCTCGTAGACGCGCGCCATCGGCCAGCGTCACCAGGATCTGCGAGGCACCCGCCACCACATGGTTGTTCGTGATGATGTGCCCCTCCTTGTCGAAGATGACTCCGGACCCCAGGGCCTTGCCGTTGCCGGTGGTTATGGCGATGGACACGACGGCATTGGACACCGCAGCCGAGACGGCCTCCCAGTCGGGGGCCTGACCGGTGCCGATCGACGGTCTGGGTCGCTGTCACCGGTGGCGATCGCGGTGGGCGCGGCCGAGTGCGATGCGGCGTTCCACCGCGAGCGTCCGTAGTTGACCGCCCAGACGGCACCACGGCGCCCAGCAGGGGGAGGCGACCACCACAGAGGCCACGAGGGCGGACCAGCCCGGCCCGCGGCGCCTCTTGGTGTCTCTCTCACTGCCTGCGGCCTTCGAGGTCGCGTAGAAGGACTCCCCGGTGGGGGCGCCGGGCGCCGCGTAGCCACCGGGCGTCGTCGGGACGGTCGTGTAGGGCGAGCCGAAATAGGCCTGCTGCTCCTGGGAGGCGGGGTGCTGGCCCTGGTGATAAGGCTGCTGCTGAGGCTGCGACTGGGACTCCTGGTACGACTGCTGCCGGGGCTGGTGCTGCCCCTGGGCGGGTCAGCGTGGGCGACGCGGACCGGTCGGCGGGCAGCTGCGAGGTGGGCGGCTCGGTGGGCAGCTGCCGGGTGTCGTCCCAGCGCTGCGCGTCCGCGCTCTGAGGCGGGACCGGCTCGGGGCGAGAACCGTCGGCGGCGTGGGCCTGAGACGGGTCCTCGTAGCCGACCTGGTTCTCCTGGTTCTCAGTCGAGCGCTGGGCCTCGCTGCCGAAGACCGCCGCACCCAGGCCGCTCTGGCTGCCGACGGACCAGGAGTCGACACCGGGTGACTGTCGTCTGCCGCCGCTCCGGGGCTCAGTGGGCCGGTGGGCCTCCAGGTTCGCCTCGTCGTATCCGCTCATCTGTGCTCCTCCTCGGGCGTGTCGCCCTCTCAGATCCACAGGTGAGACAACACCCGGGCTCTGTACCGTTTCCGATGATTCCTGAGGCTGTGCTCGCGGATCATGTGACCGTTGTGTCGCAGCGGGCTGGGAGTCCGGCGGCGGGTTCAGGGGTGAGCCGAGGCCGTCTTCCGCGGGTCCTATGCCGCTGGCTGCTGTTCATCTCTATCGTTATTCATGTTGTCACGGCGTGAGGACCGTGCCTCGTGGTCTCCCAGACGACGACGCTCAGGCCGTCGACTGGCTCAAGAGCCTCCGGAGGCCGCGACATCATCGGGGACATGGACCCGGGCCCCCAGGGCGGTGGCCGGTGCAGCATACTCGCACACTGGGGGCGGTGGCCGTTCAAACCGGCAGACGGCGTGGTGTGGGCGTACTCAGGTGGGAGAAGATCGCGCCCCGTCGTCGTCGATGACGATCACCTGCAGGTCGGGCTCCTCCTCGCACGCCCCGGCTCATGGACATGGCGTCGTGGAGAAGGCGGATCTCCATCACGGCACTGAACCGGTCGACCTGAGGCCATCCACAGTCCGATGCCGGTGGCGATGGTGCCGTCGATGCCGCCAGGCCGCGAGTTCGCAACAGCCTTCGGGACGGCGCCACCGGGCTGGGCGAGTCGGTCCAGGCGCCGCACCGTCATGGAGGAGCCCAGCAGGGAGGTGGGGGTGTCGGGGAGCCAGGCTCGCCTCACGCGGCCCGGACCACGGCGTCGGCGCTGCTGGAGCGGCCCGGATCAGGAAGATCCACCACGGCCTGGCGCCAGGAGTCGGTCCAGGCCGCATCGGCCCGTTCCAGACCGAGGGCGGCGACCAGCCGGACCGCCTGGAGGCGACGTCGTTGACGAGCTCCTGATCAGGGACCGTCGACGTGGATGATCCGTCGGGCCCGCCCGAGACGTCGGTCCACCGGGCGTGCTCGGTCAGGACGGTGATATCGAGGTCCTCGCGCCCCAGGAGCGCGGTGACGGATCGACTGAGGCTGGGGTGGCCGAGGACGAGGAGGTGATCCGGTGCGCTCGAGTGAGCGCGAAGGCCCGCCGGGGTACCCAGCAGCTCAGCGTAACGGATCAGGGCCTGGGTGCCGCTGCGGGCCTGGGCAGGTGAGGTTCGGCCAGGAGCGGCCGGTCAGGGTGCTCGGCCAGAGACCTGGCCAGGGGCACGCCGACGGCCGGGTGGGCGGTGTCGCCGGCGACGACGAGCCCCTCCCACCGATGGGGAGCCGTGGCCCGGCCTGCTGGCGATCATCGACCACCAGGGGCGCGGGCCGGTACCGCTGCCCGGGAAGCCGTGGCCGTCGGCGGGCCAAGCCGCCGTCGGAACAGCCGGCACTGCGTCGTCCGCCGTCAGGGGCGGGCGGAAGCGAGGCGTTGATCCTGAACCGGCCCGGGATCCCGACTGAGGGCCCCCGGTGGCCGCGACGACGGCGCGGCGCACCTGCCCTGTGATGGCGGCGTCAGCCGCACCGTCTCCGAGGTCGGCGGCCAGGGTCGGCGGGCAGGTCGATGCCCAGGCGCGAGGGCCGGTGCGAAGAGCCCGGTCTGTTCGGTGGTCTGGCTGGCGCCGGTGCCGACCAGCTCGTGGGGACGGTCGGCGCTGATGACAAGCAGGGGATGCCGGCGGCGTCGGCCTCGCTGACGGCCGGGTGGAGGTTGGAGACAGCCGTCCCCGAGGTGGTCACGACGGCGGCGCGGCGACTGTGCCCGGTCAGGGCGTGGGCGCGGGCGGCCCCAGGGCGATGAAGCCTGCGCTGCGCTCATCCAGGACGACGCGCAGTCGTAGGTGCCCGGCGTCGGCGGCATCCGCCAGGGCATCCGCCAGCGGGCGCTGCGCGATCGGGCACAGGACGATCTCACGCACCCTCGACCGAGAGGGCCGCCACGAGCTGCGGGCGTCGCCATGGCGGCCGGGAGCTGCAGCGCTCCGGGAAGTCGGTCACAGGGCGAGGATACGAGGCACGCGGCCTGCTCTGTGCTGCGATTAGTCACAGTAGGACTGCTCGGTGAGCCCACCGCACGGTTCGGGCAGGGGCTACAGCGGCAGCCAGCCACAGCCCAGCTCGGATCGCGGGACTCGCGCTGGCGGCGAGGCGTGCAGGGCACCGGCCAGGTGCAGCAGGCGCGTCTGCCAGTGCCTGGTGAGGTAGGGGCCCGCCCGGCCTCGCTCAGGAGACAGCTCGGAGACAGGGGTGGCAGCGTCAAGACGCAGGCTCCCGTTGCTGGGAAGAACGCTGGGGTCGGCGACGTCCTGGCTGAGCAGGCGCAAGGTCCCCAGGCCGCAGGCGTGGCTGAGGGACGGCAGGCTGAAGGCGAGGGTGGCGCCAGTCATGATGCCCACGGAGGTGTCCAAGGCGGAGGAGACGACCGCGGGCAGTCGAGGCGCTCCAGCCGTATCCAGGGGCCCGGTGCACCCCGCCCGGCAGGGCTGCCTTGAGGATGGCGACGTCGGCGGCGCGCCGGTGGACGATCTCCATGGGATTGGCCGATAGCCGGATCGACTCGTCCGCGGCGATGGGCACATCGACGGTGCGGCGCAGGTCGGCCAGGTCGTGGACGGCGGCGCAGGGCTGTTCGACGTACTCCAGTCCTCCGGCGGCCCGGTCCATGCAGGGGCGGGTTCTCACGGGCGGTGTCCGGGTCCCAGGCGCCGTTGACGTCGATGCGCACCTTCCCGGAACGCCCCAGGGCCGAGCGGGACCGCCTCGAGGCGCCCCAGGTCCGACGAGCGCTTGTCACTGCTGCCGCTGACCTTGACCTTGGCGGTCCTGGCTCCGGAGACCCGCACCAGCTCGGCAGCGTCCTCGGCGCCGACCTCGGGGACGGTGACGTTGACGGAGACGGTCTCGCGGTAGCGGGGAAGGACGGAGTTTCCCAGGGCCTGGGACAGCCCGGAGGCGAGCCATGGAGCACTGGCCTCCGACCCGTAGTCCCAGAACGGCGCGACCTCACCCCAGCCCCCGGGGCCGTGGAGCAGGACGCCGTCGCGACGGGTGATGCCGCGAAACGGTGTCGTCAGGGGATGTCCCAGACGACGACGCGGTCGATGCGATCCAGCAGACCGGTGGAGTCCTGAGCATGGAGAGGCGATGTCGATCTCGCCGTTGGCATGCTGTTGGTCCGGACTCACGGGCAACAGAATACGCATGATCTTCAATCAACATGATGAAACCCGGAACAAAGGGTGGCGGGCCCCACCTCGACGAACGCCCGAACGGGAGCCGTACGACGTCGTCGGCCGGAGGCCCGCTCCCTGCCGGTTCCGCCGCTTCAGTCCGCCGATCAGTCGCCCAGGGTGGCGACCGCGACCACCTGTGATGGTGTGCATGCGGTTCTCGGCCTGGTCGAAGACGATGGAGGCCTCGGACTCGAAGACGTCGTTGGTGACCTCGACGCCGTCCATGCCGGTGGCCTGAAGATCTCCTCACCCACGGTCGTGTTGCGGTCGTGGTAAGCGGGCAGGGCAGTGCATGAACCTGGCCTGCGGACCGGCGATCTCCATGAGCGAGGCGTTGACCTGGTAGGGGCGCAGCAGGGCGATGCGCTCGTCCCCGGGCCTCCTTGGGCTCACCCATGGAGACCCAGATGTCGGTGTGGATGAAGTCGACGCCGGCAACGCCCTCCTCGACCGACCTCGGTCAGGGTGACGCGGGCACCGGTGGAGTCAGCGAGCCGGCGGGCGGCCGCGACGCACTCGTCGTCGGGCCACAGCTCCTGGGAGCCACGATGCGCACGTCAGCGCCCAGGAGCGCACCGTTGACGAGCAGCGAGCGCCCCATGTTGAAGCGGGCGTCGCCGATGTAGGCGTAGGAGATCTCGCCGGCGGGCTTACCGGCGTGCTCAAGCATCGTCAGGGAGTCGCACAGCATCTGGGTGGGGTGCCACTCGTCGGTCAGACCGTTCCACACCGGCACGCCGGACAAGGGCGGCGAGCTCCTCGACCTTGGACTGCTTGTCACCGCGGTACTCGATGCCGTCGAACATGCGGCCCAGGACCCGGGCGGTGTCCGCCACGGACTCCCTTGTGACCCATCTGGGAGCCCGAGGGGTCCAGGTAGGTGACGTGGGCGCCCTGGTCGTGGGAACCGACCTCGAAGGAGCAGCGGGTGCGCGTCGAGGTCTTCTCGAAGACGAGGGCGATGTTCCTGCCTTCCAGGTGACGAACCTCCTGTCCGGCCTTCTTGGCCGCCTTGAGCCTGGGCGGCCAGCTCGATGAGGGCCATCCACTCGGCGGGGTGAAGTCAGAGCTCGCTTGAGGAAGCTGCGCCCTTGAGGCCGGCGAGGACAGTGGGGTCTGGAGCGGCGAGCGCGGTCATAAGGGTCCTTTCAGTGCAGTAAGCCGGGATGATGGTGAGCACGCTCCTCTGCCCCGCACCGACCGCTGCCGTCAGTGCGAGACGTCTCCACAGGCTTTGTAGAATGACTCAAACGGTTGAATCCACGATCAGGCCGATCAGAAGGGAATCCATGAGCAGGACCGGCACGGGACAAGGCGAGACAGGACGCGGTCGTTGGAGGCCTGTCACCCCGTCTCCCGCGATGGTGGTGGGTCGCCTGCTCCTCAGGTGCCCGGCGTCATCGGGCTGACGGTGATCGTGCTGACCTGGTCCGCTATGACCGGGGGCCAGCCTGGGACTCAGCCGGGCGGTCCTGTTCTCCTGGTGGCGGTGGCCGTGCGCGGGGCCGTCGACGCCTCCGCGCACCGGCTCATCATGCGGGCCTGGCGCTCCCGGGACGCTCTGATGGTCTCCTGCTGGCTCTCGTTGCCGTGGTCTGCCCCGCACTCGCCGGGTTCTTGGCAACCCGGCTCCCTCGCTCCGGCGTCGACGACGGCGCTGACAGTTCTCCATGGCTGCCGTTCATGGCCTTCGTCGCCGTCATTGAGAGACCGTGGGACACCTGCTCGCCATGCAGCGCCATCGAGGGCGCGCCCACCAGCCCAGCCGATCCCGCCGGAGTACGTCACCGCCGACTCCCGCGACGGCCGCCGGCACGTTCCCGAGCTCAGCCGGGTCGCACTGAGCCGGACGGCGCCGTGAGCACCCGACCGCCTCGCACCGACCAGGTCAGCACTCAGTTGATCGGCGCCGCGCAGAATCCGCAATGCCTTTCATCTTGCGTGCGACATCAGGATCAATGCTACCTCCAAGGGTTGCCCAACCGGTTGAGGGTGCAGTGGCCTGGAGCGATCAAACAGACGCGAATGATGAATATCATTCACAGCGCGATTACAAAAGATGCAACTTTGACTCGTAGATAAAAGCTCCACCCAAATTTGTAAAGAGCTTACTGTCAGTAACCCACTGATGAGGAGAGGTTCTGACCAGCCGATTATCGATGGGACGAGAGCACCGGCAGACGCCATCATCTACGCAAAGAGAATTGTTTTGCGAACGCGATAAATAAACTTCACCCAAATAAATGCGCACAGAAAAGAAAACTAGCGCAAAAACGCCACACCTTCCAGCCGCACGTATTTCATGACTGAAGATAGTCCACGAGAAAGGCTCCAGCGGCAACATCAAGGACAGCCGATCCCACATCGTCAAAGGTGTTGTAGAAGATCCTTCTTGGAGGTAAACGGTAGAGAGTCGATAGGTGCGGTTGCTCCCAGATCTGCAAAATGACGCTGGTAGAACGGAGATCTCTCCCGACAGTATTCAATGGTTTGTCGCAAATTCGTGAACTGCCATTCATTCAGAGTTTCCGTATCCATGTCCCCTGCCCATTGGCGCCTCTGCTTAACTGCGAATTTGTTTGCGACATTCCATAGTTCCGAGTTTCCAAGAGGGATCATTTTATTTTTTCTCCTGAGCGGGATAGAGAGGGAGGTCCCCAGTGAGTGAGTTGACGGCTCTCCTAGGACCACAGAGGCCGATTGCGGAGAGTTCGAGGTCGTGTGTGATGGTTGTACTCAGTTTGGAAATATATTCATCGTACGTCTTGCAACCTTGTGCTAGGCGAGTGAAAGGAAAAGTGGCGATTCTGAAATCAGATTGAGTAGCACGGTCCCAGACAGATCTGAGCAGGTTTCCATTTCCTGCAAGAACAGGAAGCGGGGCCAGTACAACGCCAGGAAGTTCGGAATCAGCAGTTTTCACCGACGGTCCCATAAATGCGGGGAAGGCGGTTATGATCATCGCTGCAACAATCGATGCTGCATTGACCGCCAAACCTGTGGGGAGATATTGATCGATGACGATGACGGTTTTTTGTTGTTCTGTGTTCATTGTTAGTCATCCTTTCGATGGGATGCAGTGTCGATGTGTTTGTTTTTCCTGTGAAAGTTGGGGGATTTCGGCGCGTTCATAGCGACACCGACGATAATGGTAACTGCGCCGATCGCTTTAAGTGGGGTGATGTGTTCTCCTGCGATCGCTATTGCCCACACAACTCGAATACAGGAACGAGATTCAGCATTGCGACAGCCTGACTTGGTTTTTAGCGCTGTGAGACCGAACGTGAGAGGAGGAACGCCACCGCGGAGCATCCGATAGCAAGATAGATTATCAGCCATACCGCAGACGATCTAAGGTTAGTATTTCACCCTTCCGGAAGAATCGGTACGAGTAGACAGAAACCAATACCTCCCCATAAGTTCTGCAGGCCCGTCGTGATAAGCACGCCGAGACGTCGGTTTGACGTCACATTTACTTGCTTCTGAGCTGACATCATGTTGTAGGCGGTCCAAGCGAGCCCACCGAGGAGAAGGAAGATAATACCGCAAGTGTCGGTATGGAACTTCCTGTGCGGGTTTATTTGCTGTCACAAGCGCTACGCCAGCGAAGGCGACGAGAGCTCCAGCAACGTTTATCGTGGCTGGCTGACGATGGTGAAAGATGGCTTCAGCGACCATCGTCATAACCGGATAGGATGCCACGATCAGTACGGCATCAGTGGCCGTCGCCAAGGCGACTCCATAGTTTTCTAGGGAAAAATATGTCGTGATGCCAGCCAGACCTGCGCCCGCCACGACGGCGTGTGATCGCAGAGGTGCGCGCAGACGAACTCGGACGAACAGACAAATGGTGATCAGTAGAATCCCTGCAGCCAGGAACCTGAGTGCTCCGAGAGTCAATGCCCCTACATCGCGGAGAACTACCTTCGTCACTGCAAAGAGGTGCTCCATAAGAAGGCGAGCACCAATAACGGCGCTGATGTGAAGCGATGTCGAGTCCTGTCTCATGAATGCTCACCACCGCACGGGAGAATATCGGCCACCATCCACGTCGCAATCTGTCTCCAGGCCTCCTTGCCTCGTTGGTGCTCAGGATGGGACTGGAAGGTCTCGCAGTCAGCAGCAGTGTCGAAGGTGCTCACGAGGAGAAAATCGGCAGAGTCCGGCCTGTGAGTGATGTCCCACCCGCAGTACCAAGTTGCGATCTCCGGGATAGCAGCGGGATGACCGCCTGGTGATCGTGGCAGCCGCCTGAGCACGAGGGTCTTCGCGCGACACGCCTGGCTTCAAAGTGAATGCGACAACGTGCATGAACTGGCTCTCATTCAAAGCCGACCTCTCTTTCGTCCATCGGAGGAGGGCGCATTGCACGTAGATCCTACGCACCGTAACCCCTAAGGTGACTACTGGTCATAGATCTTGAGCATATATCACATGCATGCCCCAAGCAAATGGATGCCGAGGCCGCTATCGATGTGCCTTGTCATCTTTCGTTCAGATCTCGCATGTGCCGTGCGATGAGGGGGCGCCTAGTATCGCTGGGGCCATACCTGCAGCATGTCAGGGCTTGGCCGGATCAAGTGAACCGTCCCGGTTTGATGGAGCAGTGATGACACGGAAGGATCACTGCCTAGGACAGAAGAAGTACCGGTAGTGCCTCGTAGTGTGGTGTAGCCGCCGGTGGCTTACTCTCGTATTGGTTGTGGGTGCGGTCACCGTGTGGTCCTTCGAGTCAACCTTCCACCGAATCCTCGAAAGGACATCATCACGATGACCGCTCCTCATATTGTCGACCCTGCTGGAGCCTTGACCAGGCTCTGGGACAGGCCTGCGGACCTGATGCGCAGTCTGCTGCAGACCATGGTCAACGCCCTGCTGTCGGCCGGTGCCGACGCGGTGTGCGCGCGCCAGTACGGTCAGGCCAGCCCCGACGCGCTGGGCCCAGCGCAGCGGCTACCGCCACCGGGACCTGGACACCCGGGTCGGGACCATTGACGTGGCTGTTCCCCAGGCTGCGTACCGGCTCGTACTTCCCGACTGGCTGCTCGAGCGCCGCAAACGGGCCGAGTCCGCGCTGATCACGGTGGTCGCCGACGCCTACCCGGGCCGGGGTCTCCACCCGACGCATGGACAAGCTGGTAGGCGCCCTGGGCATCAGCTCACTGCCCGGAGTCACAGGTCTCACGCATGGCGGCCGAGCTCGACGAGCACGTCGCCTCCTTCCGCAACCCTCCCCTGGGCGACGCCGGCCCCTTCATCTTCGTAGCGGCCGACGCCCTGACATTGACAAGTCCGCGAAGGCGGTCGCGTGGTCAGTGCGGTGGTCCTGACGGCCACTGGGGTCAACGCCGACGGACACCGCGAGGTCCTGGGCCTGCGGGTAGCCACCTGCGAGAGCGGAGCAGCGTGGAACGGTTCCTCGCCGACCTGGTCGCCCGAGGCCTGGGAGGGGTACGGCTTGTCACCCTCGACGCCCACACGGGTCTGGTCGAGGCCATCGCGCGAACCTGCCCGGAGCGACCTGGCAGCGCTGCCGCACCCACTACGCCGCCAACCTGATGACAGTGACCCCCAAGAGCGCCTGGCCGGCCCGTCAAGCGCTTCACGCTCCACTCGGTTTGACGACCAGCCCGACGCAGCAGCCGTCGAGGCCCAGTTCGACCGCCTCCTGGACTACACCCGTGACCTGCTGCCCCAGGCCGCTGACCACCTCGACGCCGCGCGAGCTGACCTGCTGGCCTACCGCCGCCTTCCCCGTCGAGGTATGGCGGCAGATCTGGTCCAACAACCCCCAAGAACGCCTCAACAAGGAGATCCGCCGCCGCACCGACTCAGTGGGCATCTTCCCCAACAGGGGACGCCATCATCCGCCTGGTCGGCGCCGTCCCAGCCGAGCAGACCGACGAATGGGCTGAGAACCGCCGCTACCTCAGCCTGGACGCCCTCAAACAGTGCCAGACCAACAACAAGCTCCAGGACGCCCATCCAGACCACACCCCGACACTGACCCACTGACCCCTAACCACGAAAGGCCCCCACACCACTACCAGGGACTTGACCGAAGTACCCCGATGAGCTGCGCGAGCGGGCCACGAGGATGGCCTTGGAGGCGCTGGCGGATCCGGCGCGGGCCAAGGGCGCGGTGCGCAGGTTCGCCGATGAGCTGGGTGTCCATCCGAGGCTCTGCGTATCTGGGTGAGACAGGCCCGGGACCGAACCAGGGCACCGGCCTGGCATTTCCACCACCGATGAGGCGGCCCGGATCAAGGAGCCGGCGTTGGAGGTCCGAGGCTGCGTCGGGCCAATGAGATCCTGCGCAAAGGCGAGTGCGTTATCTGCGCCCCGGGCGGAGTGTGAGCGCCGGTAGAGGTCATCGACTCCTTCATCGACGACAACCGGCAGGAGCTCGGGCCTGGCCGATCTGCACCACGCTCAGCGAGGCCGGTGGCAGATCGCCCGAGTGCTTGACTCACGCCCGTCGTAGCCGTCCTCCATCAGCCAGGTCGTTGTGCACACAGGGTCCTCAAGGCGGAGATATCCAGGGTCCACAAGAACCAGCTACTCGGTGCTGGGAGCCCGCAAGATGCACGTGATGCGGGGTCGCCCTGAGGGTCGCCGAGCGTCACGGTGCCGGTCACGCGGAGGCGGTGCACCGCCCGTGCGGCTGATGGCCGACCTGGGTCAACCGCGGCGTCAGACGCGCCAAGTCCCCGCGCACCACGCGCAGCGCGTCGCGGGAGCAGTGCCCGGTCGCCCTGGTCAGGCGCCGCTGAGGCCTTAGCCCTGGGTGGGCTGTGGGTCGCCGACATTCCCCCGCAGGCGGGAGGTATCCCCTCCTACGTGCGCACCTTCTCCGGGTGGGTCTATGTGGCTTTCGTGACGACGTGTTCTCGCGGCGGATCATCGGCTGGCAGACCACCTACCGGCCGGTGTGCACCGACCTGGCCGCCGGCGCCCTGAAAATGGCCGTCTGGCAGCGGAAACGAGCCGGTGCTGACCTGACGGGCCTGGTGCACCACTTGCCCCCGCGGCGTGCAGTACCGAGCCATCCGCTACGGGCAGGCTCTGGCCGACTGCGAGGCGGTCGCCTCAGTGAGGTCGAAGGGGGACCTCCTTTCGGCTTCGCTCTGGCTGAGGCGCTCAAGCTCCTTGTACAAGGCCGAGCTCATCCTTTGGCCAGGAACCTGGCAGGGACATCGACGCCGCCCGTGCTAGCCACCACCGAGCGGTCCACTGGTACGGCACCACCGGCCACACTCCGCCATCGGCATGCGCACCCCCGCCGAACACGAAGCCGCCTGGGCACTCGACACCCACCGGGGCTTGCCCCTGTTGTTTGGACATGCTGATTCCGGCCTTTGGGCTGGGGAGAGCGAGATGATCTGAGCATGGCTAGGAAGAGCTACTCTGAGGAGCTTGCGGCGTCAGGCGGTGGACCTGTACGAGACGACACCGGGGGCGACGGTGCGTGGGATCGCCCAGGACCTGGGCGTCGAGCGCGGCACGCTGCGCCAGTGGCTGGCCCGGTACGCTACCGGGCGTAAGACCGGCGCCGATGGCGGTCCGGCTGTCAGCCCGTTGCGTCCACGCAGGTCCGACGACTCCCGCGGGCGGGCAGACGCAGGAGACTGCCTCAGAGCCGATCGCGCGCCTGGAGGCTGCCAACGCTGAGCCTCACACTCAGGCCGTCAAGCTCGGCCCGGGGAGCCAGTGGGATCCTTCAGCAGGGCGGCCAAGCATGTCTCGCTGGTAGAGACGATCCGCTAAGAGCCTGTTCCCCGGTTCGTTGAGGACCACCGGGACACCTATGAGGTCAAAACGGCTGCGGGCTGGTCGAGGTCGCACGCTCGTCCTACTACGCCTGGAGAGCCGGCAGGCTCGGCCCGTGAGCGGCGCTCGGCCACCGATGCGGCCCTGAGAGAGCCGATAACGCGCACTGCACAAGACCGACCCGGCCATGGGCTCGCCCAGGATCACTGCATCACTGCCGGCCTCAACGAGGCCACCCAGGAAGCAGGAGGGCGTGTGAACCGTAAACGGGTCGCTCGGCTGATGCACGCCGCGGGTACCCGCCGGCTACCGCAGGCGGCGCCGGGTGCGCACCACCGTGCCGGCCCGGTCCGGCACGGTGGTGCCCCTGACCTGCTCAAGCGTGACTTCACAGCCCCGGCCCCCCAACCACAGGTACGTCGGTGACATTCCCCCACTGCGTGGGAGGTGTCCCCTCCTACCTGCCCCTGGCCGACGGGACGAACCTGTACCTGGCTACCGTCATCGACTGCGCACGGCCGATGCCTGGTCGCCTGGGCGCTGCGCGACCACATGCGCACGCCCGCCCTTGGTCATCGAGGCCCTCCAGCAGGCCGCGGCGCGGCCACTCAAAGGGAGCCTGAAGGGCGCCGTATTCCACTTGCGACCGCGGATCGGTCTATACCTCCAAGGACTTCGCCGCCGAGGGCAAGAGGCTCGGGGTGACCCAGTCCATGGGAGCAGGCGGCTCCAGCGCGGCAGGCGCGCCGGCCGAGTCATTCAATGCCACGTTGAAGCGTGAGGTCCTCATGGACCAGCGATCCTGGGCCGATGAGCGCACCTGCCGGCGCCAGACCTTCAGATGGCTGACCCGCGCACGACACCGTACGCCGCCACTCCTACTGCGGCCACCTACCCCCAACCACCTACGAGCAACAGACCTCAACCACTACGCTGGCAACCGCCGCGTCAAACCAACCCCGTGTCCAACAACAAGGGACAAGGCCCAGGAACAACCACGACCGGCCACCACCACATCCAGCTAAACCAGCCTCCACAAAAACCCGGGGCTTGACACCCCACAAACATCCCAGTCACGGCCAGAGACAGGATCACAAGCAGGCCATAACGCACGTTCCGCCGATGGCGAAAGTTGATCTCTGGGTCAGAGGCTGGCGTCACAGGGCTGTCGTGGTGACCAACGACATCGGCGGAATGACCTTACTGGTGACGGGATTGAGTGAGACACCTTCACCATCACCGGGCGGGTCACGACATCCGCACCGACCCACCAGCCCCCAGAGATCAGACAACCAACCTTCAGCTTTTACCAACCCAGCCCGGTGGCGTGTCCGCCGTCGCCACGCTTCGATGTATGCGGCGGTCGACTGCGATGTGTGAGTTACTATAATAACGCGGATTCACTTGAAATAGTGGTCGATCGAGCAAACGCAAGCGAGGAGAATGACGTGAGCCAGCCGATATTCGGCGACACAGAGGTCCAAGCACTACGCGCAGTGGGTTCACAGAGTGGGAATCGAAGGCGTATTTGACGCTTCTCAATGAGGCCCCTGCCACTGGTTATGGAATTGCCAAAAAGGTCCGGAGTGGCGCGCGCCCGCATATATAGAGGTTCTCGATTCCCTCGTATCCAAAGGGGCGGCTCGAGTTTCAAATGGAAAGCCACAGAAGTTTGCGCCCACAGCCCCGAAAGAATTCCTGAAAGCTCAGCGTCGACAAACAGAGGAATCATTTTCCCGCGCCGATGAGATCCTCCGCAATTTCCGGTGCTCGCGAGAAGAGTGGTAGCGTCATCTGGGATTTACAGGGACGCAACGACATTATCCTCCGCGCTCAAGATATCATCGGGCGCGCATCCACCAGGCTCCTGTGTGAAATCTGGGAAGCAGAAGCCGACCGCCTGCATCGAGACCTTGAGGATGCTGCCATTCGTGGGGTTAAAGTCATTGTTGTCGCATACGGTGTCGTCGACTTTCCGTTTGCTACAGTCTTCCCGCACCCCGGAACGGATGAAGTCACACGGCCTCGGCAGTCGCTGGCTGGTGGTGTCAGCTGATGATCGTGAAGTCGTGGCCGGGAAGCGTATCAGGCGACGCCGAATCCCGAGCCGCCTGGACCAGACATCCAGGACTGGTTGTACCGATCACTGAGCTTGTACGCCACGATCTCTACAAGCTGGAGATGCTCAATGCACATGGTGACATCTTTGGAGGAAACCTTCGGACCCGCTCTAGCAACACTGAGAGCGAAGTATAGACCCCTTTCCTGGTAATTATGGTAAGTTCTTAAGTCTCGGATTTCGCGGATGCTGGGTTGCCAGGCTTCGATGACGGCAATCACGGACAGTGTCGATATCTTTCCAGGAATGCTAGCCCGAAATATGACCTCAGTTTTGCAAGAAGAGCACATCACGACTAGAGGTCGCGTCAGTAGGTGCGATGTGGGAGCGAGGTGCGGGCACAAGGTCCGGTAGAAGTGAGTTGTCTGTACTTGCTTCTGTTCCCGGGTGTTTCCTTGTGCCCGCTGTGCCACCATCGGTGATGGAGCCCTTGTGGGTCCAGTTCGCCGCGTTGTTGCCTGAGCGCGTTGATAGCCATCCACTGGGGTGTCACCGGTCCCGTATCCCTGACCGTATCGTGTCCGGGCAAGCTCATCCAGGTCCTGGTGCTGGGGGCGGCCTATGAGAAGGTCGCTGACTCCACCTGCTCAGCGGCCACCATCCGACGCAGACACGGGTGAGTGGATCGCCGCCGGGGTGTTCACCGCCGGCGGGCAGGGCTGCGCTGGAGGCCTACGACAGGGTCGTCGGCCTGGGGCTGGAGGACCTGTGCGTCGACGGCTGCATCGTCAAGGCCCCTGCGGGGGCCGGGCCGCCGGCCCCTCACCGGTGGACCGGGGCAAGCAGGGCACCAAGCGCTCAGTCATGGTCGAGGCCACGGCATCCCCGTCGGCGTGGTGGTTGCGCCGCCAACCGTCATGCGACTCGCCCTGCTGGAACCCACCCTGGAGCGTCTGGGCAGGGTTCCGGCTTCGACCTGCCCGAGCACATCACCGTGCACCTGGATGCCGGCTACGACAGCCGCAGGACCCGCGAGCTGCTCGAGGTGCTGGGCTGTGACGCCCGGATCTCCCCAGAGGCACCCCGTTGCAGGCCGGCCGGCGCTGGGTGATGCACCAACTCATGGCACACCACGCGGGTTCCGTAGGCTCAGGTATGCACCGAGGTACGCACCCAGGTGATCGAGGCGTTCATCGCCCTGGCCAACACCATCATCCCATCAGGAACCTCATCCACCGCCTGGACCACCCACCGCTGGGCCCAACGCCCTACCCGCAAAGCCCTAACCTAATGACGCGATCTCTTATTCATCGGACGTAGGTGAATATAATTCCGAGGATCGTCGTGATAACTACCGGGAACTGGGTGTTTTTCAGACGCGACTTGTTTTTGTGTTTCATGCCGCCTTGGCTAAGCCAAGGAGTTCTTAATCATTGAAGGTTATTCAGGGGTTGGTGTAGCCGTAGAGGCTAGGGGTGGCTGCGATAGTTTCTTTGAAGGTGTGCAGGGGGCGCCTGTAGTCGTGGGCCAGGATCTTCCAGGATTTGATGTGCGCGATGGTTCTCTCCGACATACCAGTTTCATTTAGGGATGTTGGCCTGCTTCTGGGCCTTGGTGAGCTCACTGTTGGGAGGTTTCTTGTAGGGGGTGAGAACCCCGGTTCCGATGTAGCCTTTATCGGCGATGCAGCAGGGAGGGGTCGATCTCCTCCCAAAGAGACCGGAGGTGGTGATGGCCGTGGTGTCGTGGGTGGCCCCTGTAGCGGGTCTGGAGGCCCACCACCAGGCGCCCGGCGGGGCTGACCAGCACTTGCGGCTCAGGGCCGGTGCGCGTGCATGACCGACCACAGGTCCGTCCGATCCTTCCAGCTCCAGCACGCCAGGAGCGTACCGTCGATGATGTGCACGCCCCCATGGGGGACCTCCTCGACGGTCGCCGCACTGAGCCCCAAGACCCTGGCGATGATCCGGGTGACCACCGAGATCGCCCGCGAGATCGTCGGCTGTGTGCACACCCCATGATCTCGGCGATCGCCTCCTGGGAGGTGTTGGTGCGCAAATACATCAGCGTCGCCCGCACCGCGCGCAGTGGAGCCAAGAATTCTTGGCATAGGAGATCTCAGTATCACCCAGCACCATTTCCACCAGGCAGCTCAACTGCGTTCTGTCCAGGCCCGTGATACCCTTACCCATCACGGCTCGTTCCTGAGAGGTTTCATGTAGCAATCTGATTCTCTCAGACCAACGAGCCGTCACCCATTCAACACACCGAACCCTAAACCCCACACGCCCCTGAATAACCTTCAATGGGGTAATAGCCTTCTTCGCGGCCCCGAACTCGCAGCCGCCAAGTCACGGTCGTTCCTTCGCAAGCCAGGCGGCCGCTTTTTCAGGAACTCGTTCTCCTGACATAACTCATGAACCCGCCTTTAATTTTGTGATCTCGGCCGATTCGGAGGCTTTCTTGCGGTCCTGGTCAGTGACATGATCTTTTCTGTGCTTTGCGACCCAGTTACCCACTTCTCTACGCCACAAGATCGTACTAGGCGGCCACCGAGGCGATCATGCAGCCCTTCACCAGTAACCTCAGGCACGACCTGGACCAAGCAGTTCCTCCGAGTATTTCACTGCTGGCATGGGATCTATACTATCGACTCGCGGGAAGAACTCCCTGGCCGAGAAACACACACACTCCACCATTTTCATCAATATACGCATGAAGCACTTCATCCCCTTAGCCACGAAGAAACCCCGCACAAGGCGGGGCTCTACGAATCGGTGCTCGGGAAACTGTTTCATCCCTAGCTGCCAGCAATAAAGGTAGCGGGGCACCCACCAGACGTCAAGATAACGGAGCCGCTCCGCTGACCGCCCCCGACGAGCATCAACTGCGACGGCGCTCACGCCATCGTTAGGGTGGACGTGCGACACCTGTGGGCTGCAAAGGCGGTAGGAGGAGCACATGAGTGCGCGCAGCATCGCTCACACACCGGACCACGGACACTGGACGCCGGCCGTCCCCTGTCTGGAGTGGTCGCCGGAAGGATCCTCCTGGCGATCCTCGAGGCACTCGTTGTCGGGATCGCAGTGGCCATCTGGTCCGCTCTCACCCACACCGGACTCAGCTCCGAGCCAGATCACGGGATTCACGATCCTGGCAACCGCGGTATGCGAGACGCTGGACGCAGCATCAATGCGCCTGACCATGCGCATCCAGCGCGCCGACGACATGAATCGTGTGGAGCGGGCCATCGCCGCCTTCATCTGCCCCGCCGTCGGAGGCGCCACAGCGCCATGCTCTTCGCTCCGGCGCACCTCATCCCGCTCACCGCGCTCACGTGGGCCGCCTCGGTCATCTCGACCTGCGCGTTGGACAAGCCGTGGACCGCACCGATGTCGCATGAGGAGATGAGGGAACGCAGCCGTCAGGACGACGTCGCCTCCACCGGTACGGCACACCGCCCCGCCCGCTCCCCGTCGGCTCCGTCCTGACAGCGGTGATCCCGCCGTCGAGCATGCCGACAGCGGGATCACGAGGGGCTCGGACTACTGTCCGCGGGGGTGAGCGGACGCGCCGGGTCAGGACTTCTTGAAGTCGTACTGGGGATGCTTCTTGGCCCAGTCAATGGCGGCCTCGTCCTCCGGCCCTCGCCGTAGGTGTTGACGACGAGGTCCTCGAGGCTGCCGTGGGTGGCCTCATCCATCTTGATGGAGCCGAGCCACTTCGCGATCTCCGGGTACTCCTGCGCAAAGTCCTCTCGCCCGAGGAGTGAAGCCCTTCCCCTTGCCGAGCGCCCCTTGGGGTCCTTCAGGTCCCGCATGTTGAAGGTCGTGTTCGCCCAGAAGGGGTGCCACAAGGTGACCACGATCTCGTTCTTCGCGTCGACCGCTTTCTTGAGCTCGGCCAGCATCCCGGTGGTGGGAGGAGGTCAGGAACTTCATGTCCCCCAGATCGTAGGCGGGAATCACGTCCTCCTGCGACACCTTGGTCAGGCCTGCACCCGGCTCAATACCGACGATCTTGTTGTCGATCTGCGAGGCGTGGGACCTGATGTCCTCGATCGATTTCATCGAGGGTGGTCCGGGACGGACCAGCACAGCTTAGCCGAGTCGTAGTAGGTCCCCAGGTCCTCGATGTACGTGCGGTACTTGTCCATGTAGCTCTTCTGGGTGACGTCCGGCCACGCAGAGAGGGAAGATCGACCGCCCCTGGCTGAGGCCGGCGTAGAGCGGTCCGGCCTCGCTGAGATCCATGAGCTTGATCTGGTAGCCGGCCTTCTCCAGCTGGGTCTTGAGCAGGTGGGTCATGGACAGTCCATCGTCCATGACGGAAGGGAAACCGAGTCGAAGCTGCTTTTCCCCGCCGGAGCCCTGACCGCAGGGACAGAGCGCCCCTGCCGTCAGAGAGGCGAGGGGCGGCGGTGAACTGCGGCGGGAGGTCTGCGCGCGTTCCTTCGATATGTGCCCCGCGCCGGCGAGGCGAAGCGAAAAAGCGTCGTCGAGTCATGGGTCACCGCTTCTTGATGAGTGAGCAGCGAGCCTTCTCCCGCGGCGCACCGAGGGCCGCAGTCACCCGATCCAGGAAGATCGCCAGGAACACGATGGACGGTCCCGCCTCCGGTGCCCTTGGCGATATCGATCGTCGCGAGCGCCTTGACGACCTCCTTCCGAGGGCCGTCGGCGCCGACCATGCCCGCGATGACGGCCATCGAAAGCGCCAGCATGATGACCTGGTTGACACCTGCCGCGATGGTGGGGACGGCCAGGGGCAGCTGAATGCCCCGCATGATCTGCCAGTCGGTGGCGCCGAAGGGAGCGTCCGCCTCGACGGTCTCCTTGTCGACCTGCTTGATGCCCAGCTCGGTCATGCGCACCCCGGGGGCATCGCGAAGACGAGCGTGGCGAACATCGGGCACCACACCGATGGAAGAACAGGACCGAGGGGATGAGGTAGACGAAGGCCGGCATCGTCTGCATGAGGTCGAGGACCGGGCGGATGAGGACGCTGACGTACTTGTTCCGGGATGCCCAGATCCCCCAGGGGATCGCGAAGACGAGGGCGGTCAAGGTCGCCAGGGGTGACCAGGACCAGCGTCTCCATCGCGTTCTGCCACTGCCCAAGGGAGATGATGACGAGGAAGGTGATGGCGGTCCCCAGCGCCAGCCTCCATGACGGCCATCCAGGCGATGAGTACGAAGACCACCACCATGATCAACGGGGGCACGGCCAGAAGCAGGTCTGCAAGAGTGTCATTGACCAGGGTTCCGGGCCCTGGAGATCGCACTGAGGAAGCCGTGGAGGTGGTTCTGGATCCATACGATCAGGACCTCGACCGCGTTGCCCAGGGGAATCTTGGGAAGAGGATGTGCAGGAATCATCAGCGTCGGCTCCTTCGGCCTCGGTGGTCTCACTGGCCTCGGCGGCCTGCTCGTCAGGTGTGCTCCACGGCCGGCCCGGCCGTGCCGTCCTGCGAGTCATCGTCAGGACCGGCTGGATCGGCACTGGAGGCACCGGTGTCCTGGTTCTGCTCGCTGATGGCGGCCAGCGGGGTGACGCGCGGAATGACGCCGGAGATCCGTCCGTCGTCATCGACGACGACGATGAGAGCCGCGTGCTGTGCGGCGTGGGCGAACAGCTCGTTGACGGGAGTCGAGTGCGCCACGACCGGCATCTCGTGGATCGTGGACGGCAGGGGAGCGTCAGAGCCCTCCTTCACCGCCCGAGCGACGTCGTCCTCCAGACATACCCGAAGGGCGAGCGGTCGCGGTTCTGGACAAGCAGCCACGGCGGCTGGTTCTCCCGCAGGAGCTTGTGGGCGGCACGGGGGCTCCGGTCCGACCCCAGGACCGCGTACGGGGGCTCCGCGATGGAGCCGGCCGTCAGGACAGGTACGATCGACGTCGGCCACGAACCGTGAGACGTAGTCGGAGGCGGGGTCGCGCAGGATCTCCTCGGCGGTGCCGACCTGCTCGACACGGCCGTCACGCATCATGGCGATGCGGTCACCCAGCCGCATGGCCTCGTTGAGGTCGTGGGTGATGAACAGGATCGTCTTACCGAGCTTTCCCTGGAGGTCGATGAGCTGATCCTGCATCTCCCGGCGGATGAGCGGGTCGAGGGCGGAGAAGGCCTCATCCATGAGAAGGATGTCGGTCTCGGCGGCCAGCGCCCGGGCCAGACCGACCCGCTGACGCATTCCTCCCGAGAGCTCCCCGGGCTTGTATCCGCCCCACCCCTCGAGGCCGACCAGGGACAGGGCCTCCTTGGCCCGACGTTCACGCTCGGAGCGACCCACGCCCTGGATCTCCAGGCCGTAGGCGGCGTTCTCCCCCACTGTCCGGTGCGGCAGGAGGGCGAAGTTCTGGAAGACCATGGAGACGCGCTCACGGCGCAGCTCGCGCAGCTTCGACTTCGAGACGTGCGCCAGGTCCTCACCGTAGAGGGTCATGTTGCCGGCCGTGATGGGCAGCAGGCCGTTGACCATGCGGATGAGCGTGGACTTCCCCGAGCCCGACAGGCCCATGACGACGAAGATCTCACCCTTGTCGACGTCGAAGGAGGTGTCGATGACGGCCGCGGTCTGCCCCGACTTCCTCAGCTGGTCTCGCGTCTTGCCGGCCTTGAGCTTCTTGACGCCATCGGACGGTCGCCGCCCGAAGACCTTGTAGACATGGTTGGCCTCAATAACTTTCACAGCACTCCTCGCGTTCTAGCTCCTGGCCTGGCCGCGAGAGTCCGGAAAGACGAGTTGTGAGCCGCTTCTGGGCCCCATGGCGGCTGCAGGCCCGTTTCAGTAGTGCTGCGGGTGTTCATCCGGTCAATTTGACGGGACGAAGAATTCCGCGAAGTCGGCGGACTTCAGGCCTTGACACGCCCTACGGGCGCGTCCGTGGCCACGCCCGCGGAACGGGGCTGGGCCCACCTGGCACGCACCGCTGCGCACCACCGCTCAGCAACACCGCGAATGCTTTGAAATCACGACGAATACCGAGGAGCCACCGGAGTCCTGCACCCCACGAGCAAGGACGATGCACATAACCAACAACATCAATACGTGCAACTGGACCCCCTCACGGCATTCTAATGTGATTATCATCTCACTTAGTCCGCCAGCTCGCTCCGCTCCGCGCCGGCACGGGTTGCTGGGTCCTGAAACACCTCCCCGCCCACCCGGAATCACTACGCTGAGACGCACGCCCGCGGTCCCTGCAGGACTAACCGGGGCACCAACGGAGGAGGAGACTGCCGTGCCGGCTGCAGGATGGATCCCGGCGGACGGCCCGACCTCCTGGGGATCCCTCGGAGGTCCGGGTGCACACGGTCCTAAGGCCCACACCGACGTGCGCATCTCGAACATGTCGCTCATCCTGCGCCACCTTCAGACGAGCCCCGCGCTGTCGCGCACGCGCCTGACCCGAGAGACAGGACTGTCCAAGGCGACGGTATCAACGTTGGTGGCCGAGCTGTGCTCCGAGGACTGCTCATCGAGGGAGGAGCCGGACCCTGTCCGGCAACGTCGGCAGACCGAGCACGGGCCTGCGCACAGCCCCGCGCGCGGCAGCCGGGATAGGCCTGGAGATCAGCGGAGCCTCACTGCTCCTGTCCATCGCGGACCTGACCGGGGAGGTCGTGCTGCGCCGTTCCGAGCTCGTCGGCGATGCCGAGCACCGGCCCGACCGGATGATCGAGCACGTGGCCGCCATGCTGTCCCACGCCCTGGACCAGCTGACGCGACAAGGGACGACGGTTCCGGGAATCGTCCTGGCCCAGCCTGGATCATCGACTACGACCGGCAACATCCGTGCGCTACTCCTCCACCCTGGGTGGCATGACATCCCCGTGGCGGACCGGGTGCGCGACGCAGTCGCCCGCCGTATGAGCCCCAGGACAGCGTGCCCACCATCACGCTGGAGAACGACGCCAAGCTCGCCGCGCTGGCCACCTATGAGCGCTACGCACAGACCGGGTGCGCAACCTGCTCTACCTGTCTGGCGGCGAGGGGATCGGCGCCGGCATCATCTCCGACGGCCACCTCCTGCGCGGCTGGCTGGGCCTGACCGGCGAGGTCGGCCACATGCCCGTGGGAGCCCGAGGGCCTGGCGTGCCGGTGCGGGCGGCGCGGCTGCTGGGAGACCCGTTCCGGCCTGCAGGCCTGGACGTCGGCGTGACCCGCCAGGCGACGCCGTGCGCGACGAGACCACCTCCCTGGATGAGCGTATCGAGATCCTGCGTCAACGCTTCGACGCCGGGGACACCGAGCTCACTCGAAGGCTGGAGCTCTCCCAGCAGGCGCTCACACGCGCCCTGGCGATCCTGGAGGACGTCCTCAACCCTCAGGTGATCGTGCTGTCGGGGTACCTGGCCGCCTTCGCCGACGTATTCCTCTCCCCCACCGCCACCGCCCTGAGGGCCCGGTTGCTGGACCAGCGCGCCGCCGTGAGACTGGAGACCTCCCACCTGGGTCAGTGGGCCTCATCACACGGGGCGGCCCTGGTGGCGCTGGAGTCCGTGCTCGACAACCCCACCCTGGTGGACCTCAGGCCCACCTCCTAGCCGTCACCAGGCATATCGACCACCTCGCCAGTAGCAGGCGGGCACCGCATGCTGTAGTTTGTTCGGAGTTCAGACTATTCAGCCCGAAGGAGTGCTGATGTCTCTCCAGACCCAGCCCGCAGCGTCGCTCCCCTCCCAGGTGGGGGGACGCCTCACCCTGCCGATCCAGACCGGCATGGATGAGGAGATCCGCCGCCTCATCGCCCGCCTGGGTGCCGACGCCGTGCGGAACTCCGACGGCACCGAGCTGCCCGACATCGTCTCGGAGCTGGCCGCCAAGGTCTACGCCACCTACTTCGTGGGACGCGGCGACAACGCCTGGGCCGACGCCCACCCCGAGGAGGCCACCCGGATCTTCCTCATGTCCGACCGGGTCGCCGCCACCGCCGACGGCCCCGTGAGCATCGACCTGCTGGCCTCCTGGTTCGCCGACCAGGTCCGCCCCGACACCGGCTGCGACGCCTCGCGCTGGTGGCGGGCCCACGACCGCACCACCGGCCAGGAGCTGCCCGCTTCCGCGTGGGGCATCGAGCCGACGGGCGCACGGTCACCGTGCACGAGGCCATCGCCGGGCACGTCTACACCGTCAGCTTCCTGGCGGTCCAGACCTGGGACCCCACCCAGATGCACAACTACCTCACCAACGGCTGGCACATTGTTTCACCCGCGTCAAGGAGAAGCCCTTCGACGTGCGCCACGGGGCCCCGTGGTCACACGTGCGCACCCTGCAGTTCTCGTACTCCACGCGCCGAGGTGGACGTGGTCCGCTACCACCTTCTTCTACCACTTCACCCTCGTCTACGGAGCCGACGCCGCGAGGCGCTACGTCGACTGGTTCAACTTCTCCGCCTCGGTGAGCGTCCCGCCTGGAGGCCTTCGAGGAGGAGCGCGGCTACCGCCTCAGCGCCGAGGACTTCGTCGACGCCGGCTACTACAACTCCCCCTTCCGGGTTCCCACCCGCGCCTTCCGCGACTGGATCGACTTCCAGCAGCGCTTCGTCTGCTCCCGGGTGCGGGAGCTGACCGACGCCGTCCACGCCCAGGGCAAGGCGATGATGTTCCTGGGCGACAACTGGATCGGCACCGAGCCCTACGGCGAAGCACTTCGCCACCACCGGCCTCGACGCCGTCGTCGGCTCCGTCGGATCGGGGGCGACCTGCCGGATGATCGCCGACATCCGCCGTGCGCTACACGGAGGGCCGCTTCCTGCCGTGACTTCTTCCCCGACGTCGCTTCCACCCGGGCGGCGACCCGTCAGGGAGGCGAACCGCAGCTGGCTGGAGGCCCGGCGCGCCATCGTGCGCTCCCCCCTGGACCGGATCGGCTACGGCGGCTACCTGTCCCTGGCCGTCGAGCACCCCGACTTCATCGACCGCATCGAGCAGATTGTCGCGGAGTTCCGCGCCATCCACGAGCGTTCCGCGGGGCTGCGGCCGCTGACCCCCGAGCTTCAAGGTCGCGGTCGTCAACTCGATGAGGACCGCCTGCGCTCCTGGATGACGCATATGGTCGCGCACGCTATGGTACCGCCAGACCTACACCTACCTGGGGGGTCCTCGAGGCACTGTCGGGTCTGCCGGTGGACGTGGAGTTCCTGTCCTTCGACGACGTGCGCGCCAGCCTGGCCCCGGACGTGAAGGTCCTCATCTGCGCAGGCGCCGAGGGCACCGCCTTCTCCGGGGCGAGCGGTGGACGGATGCGGAGCTGGTGGCCGCGGTCAGCTCCTTCGTCACCGCCAGCGGGGGCCTCATCGGGTGGGGCTCCCAGTGCCCACCCGCTCACGGGGTCTGCTTCCAGCTCGCGCGACGTCCTGGGCATCGACCGCGAGGTCGGCTGGGGCCTGAGCACGCGCCGTCGTCCCCGACGTGCAGGAGCACTTCATCACCCGGGACCTGACCGGCGGCCTCGACGACGGCGAGGGCACCCACGACGTCGTCGTCACCAGCCCCGGTACCCAGGGTGCTCGACGCCGCGGACGGTCAGGTCCGTCTCGCGGTCCACGAGCTGGGTCGAGGCAGGGCGGTGTACGCCACAGGACTGCCCTACAGCGCCCAGAACTCGCGGCTGCTGCACCGGGCCCGTCTTCTGGGCCGCGGGCCGTCAGGAGGAGTTCTCCGACTGGGCGGCCCTCGACCCCAGGGTGGAGGTGGCCGTGCCCCGATGGCCGCACCACCCCTCGTCATCAACAACTCCCTGGAGCCCGTCACCACGACGGTGCCGACGCCCCAGGGCCCCCGGACGGTCCGTCTGGAGGAAGGAGGACACCAGTGGCTCACCGCTGCGTCGCAGTGAGCACCCTGTTCCATCCACTCTCCACTCACGGGCGCGCACCGACGACGCCGCGCAACACCGACGGCACCGACAACACCATGTCATCACCCCACCGCGCCCCTGCCTTCCGGCAGAAGCGCCTTTTCAATGACGAAGAAGGAAGATCCCGTGAAGAAACACGCACATGGCCGCCTCGCTGCTCGCCTTCGCGATGCTCACCGCAGGCTGCTCGGCCACGACTCGGCTCGTCCGGCTCGTCCTCATCCGGCAGCGTCATCCGTACCTGCACCGCCTGCCCGACGGCGAGGGGATGACGAAGGTCCAACGACATCGTGGCCCGCTGGAACTCCGAGCACCCCTGGCATGAAGGTCGAGGCCACCAGAGTTCGACGGCAGGGCCGCGGACATGAACGTCAAGCTGGAGAACGACGTCAAGGTCGGAACCGGTCCTGCCTGGCGCAGGTCGGCTACGCCGAGATCCCCAAGCTCTACACTCCGGCCTGCTGACCGACGTGTCCTCCCAGGCCGAGAAGTACAGGACCACTTCTCCGAGGTCGATGTCGCTCGATGACCGTGGGCAAGACGGTTGTCGGCCTGCCGCAGGACTCCGGTCCCGCTGGTCTGCTTCTACAACAGGGGCCGCCTTTCGACCAGCTCGGGCTGAAGCCGCCCACCACGAGCGCAGAGCTGGCGAGGTCGCCAAGAAGGCGGCGGAGCAGAACGGTACGCCTGGCCTTCGAGGCCCGATGAGGCCCCCAACACTCTTGCGGGCCAGGCGGCGGCGGCCGGCGCCCAGTGGTTCAGCGCTGAGAACGACAAGTGGAAGGTCAACGTCTCCAGCCCGGAGACTGCCAAGGTCTCCTCCTTCTGGCAGGGGGTCCTGGACTCCAAGTCGGCTCTCGTGGCCAACTGCTGGGACGACGCCTTCGGCAAGGCGCTGGTCGACCAGCAGCTCATCGGCACCATCGGCGCCGCCTGGGAGGGCGCGCTCTGGCCGACTACCATGAAGGACTCCCCCAACGTTCCGGGTCCTGGGCGGTCGCCCAGCTGCCCGCCTCAGGGACAAGGCCATGTCCGGTCCCGACGGCGGATCCGGCGTGGCCGTCCTCAGGGTTGCTCCAACCTCGAGGGGCCATGGCCTTCAACGACTGGTTCAACACCCAGGTCGATGACCTGGCCACCCAGGGGCTGGTCCTGACCGCGAAGGCCCCGGTGAAGACTCCGCAGACCATCTCCACCTTCTTCGGTGGCCAGGACGTCTACGCCGAGTTCACCAGGCCAACGCGGCCGTGAACTCCAAGTTCGGCTTCATGCCGACCTGGCCTCCCTGGCGGACCCATGACCAAGCGCCGCCGAGGCGGCCGGAAGGGGACCGGCAAGGTCGATGACGACTCTTCCAGGCGGCCCAGAAGACCTCTGTCAGCTCCCTGAAGGACGCCAACCTGCCCGTCGCCGAGTAGGCGGTCGAGCACGGCCCACGGGCAGCCACCGGCACCACGACGATCAGCGTGAGAGCATCATGAGCACGACGACAACGACAACGGGCGGTTCCTCCTCCCCTCGTCACCGGATCGAGAACAGGCCTCTCCGCCATCCGCACCACCTCGCTGCGAAAGCGCAGGGAGGCCCAGGCGGTATCGGGTTCGTGGCCCCGTTCCTGGCCATGTTCGCCGTCGTCTTCCTCATTCCGATCGTGGTGTCGGTCTACGGTCCTTCTTCGCGACGTCGCCTCGGGCTCGACCTCTACGGCGGCGGGGGAAGGTGAGCACCTCTCGTCGGCCTGGACAACTACGTCCAGGCGGCGGGCCAACCCGCCTTCTGGAGGGACTGGGCCGGGTCCTGCTGTTCGGCGTGGTCCAGGTCCCGGTCATGATCCTGGCGGCCCTCGCCCTGGCGCTGGTGCTCGACTCCCTCCTGGTCAGGCGGGTGACGGTCTCCGCCTGGGCTTCTTCCTGCCCTACGCGATCCCGGGATCGTGGCCCGCGATCATGTGGCTCTACATGCTACAACCCCAGCTTCTCCCCATCAATGAGCTGCTGGACTGGTGGGCCTGAAGGTGGACTTCTTCGGAAGGAACATCATCTTGTGGTCCATGGCCAACATCACGACGTGGACCTTCACCGGGTACAACATGCTCATCTTCCTGGCGGCGCTGCAGTCCGTGCCCCCGCGAGCTCTACGAGGCCGCCCCGCATCGACGGGGCCACCGGGTGGCGATCGTCCGGCGCATCAAGATCCCCATGGTCCGTTCCGCCTCGCTGCTGGCGGTTCTGCTCTCCATCATCGGGACCGTGCAGCTGTTCAACGAGCCCACCGTCCTGTACAGCCAGAACCAGTGGATGGGGCTGGACCACACGCCGATGATGATGGCCTCACAACTCGATGACCGGTGCGCTCTCACCGTCCGGCTCGGGCCCGGCATCCGCGGTCTCCGTCCTCATCGCCCTGGTGGCTGGTGCCCGGCCGCCCTCTACGCCCTCGTGCAGAACAGGATCGACAAGTGAAGCCCCACCGACACTCCTCGCTCGCTGCGCCCGTCGGTCCCGCACGGGCCGTGACCATCGCGGTCCTGGTCATCGTCCTGGCCTACATGCTCGGCCCGGTCTACTGGCTCATCGTCTCCTCCACCAAGTCCAACTCGACCCTGCTGACCACCTCCGGGTGGTGGTTCTCCGACCACAACAGCCTTCTCCGCCAACTACAGCGCGCCTCATGAGCTGGACCCAGGCTCTTCTGGCGCTGGATCCTCAACTCGCTGCTCTACTCGAGCGTCGCCGGGGTGCTGGGCACGCTCCTGTCGGTCGCCGCCGGCTACGGTCTGGCGAAGTTCGAGTTCGCGGGCGGGAGCGCCGTCCAGGTCGTCATCCCTCCGGCCTGCTCATGCCCATCGCGCTGCTGACCATCCCGCTGTACCTGGTCCTCGACGCCGTTCACCTGACCAACACCGTCTGGTCGATCATCCTGCCGCAAGCTCGGTCAGCCCCTTCGGGGTCTTCCTGCGCCGCGTATACGCCGACCTCGGTGCCCAACGAGATCATCGACTCCGCGCGCATCGACGGGGACAGCGAGATCCGTATCTTCTTCACCATCGTGCTGCGTGCTGGCGCGACGGCGATGGTGACCATCTTCCTGTTCATCTCGTGGCCACTGGAACAACTTCTTCCTGCCGCTGATGACCATCAACCCGCCGAGCTCAAGCCCGTCACCCTGGGGCTCTACGGGATGTCGACTCACTTCAACCCCTCAGTACGGGGCGCTCCTCCAGGGCGCTCTCCTGGGCGTCATCCCTGATCGTGCTGTTCCTGGGCCTGCAGCGCTTCTGGCAGTCCGGCCTGCTGCCAGCGTCAAGGGCTGAGTCCCTCACGTCCCCAACGCCCATCCTCCCCTATCCATCTCGCCGCCCCGTCCCGGGCAACGGCGCCTCAGCAGAGGAACCACCATGATCCACTTCGGCTACCGGCGGCTGGAGAGCCGTGATCGGCGACGGTTCACCCGCGCCAACGTCAGGCTCCTGACCCAGGGGCTGGCCAACCGCATCCTTCAGGAGGGCACGGCCGAGCAGGATGTCGTCATCGGCTACGACCGCCGCTTCCTGTCCGACACCGCCGCCTGGTGGGCCATCGAGGTGCTCGTCGGCAACGGCATCCGGGTCACCCTCATCGACCGCCCTCCCCTGACCCCCACCACCATGTGGACGGTGCGTCGCCTGGGGCCGCGTACGGGATGGCCGTGACCGCCTCCCGACAACCCAGCCCTGTACAACGGCATCAAGATCTTCCTGCCCGGCGGCCGCGACGCCGACCTGGGAGTCACCGACGAGCTCACCGCCTCCGTGCAGGGCCTGACGGATGCGGACGTGCGCAGCGTCGAGCCCCAGAGGCCCGGCTCAGCGAGCCTGTCACCATCCAGCGCTCCATCAACTGGTACCTGGACGCCATCATCGACAAGCTCGACACCGAGACCATCCGCCACGCCCACATGCACATCGTGCTGGACCCCATGTTCGGAGTCTCCGAGACGAGCCTGCAGACGATCCTGCTGACCGCCCGCTGCCAGGTGGACGTCATCCACGACCGCCACGACCCCCTGTTCGGGGGCCGCATGCCCTCACCCACCGAGGGGACCGTCACCACACTGCGCAACGCCGTCGTCGAGTCCGGAGCGGACCTGGGCATCGCCACCGACGGGGACGCGGACCGCCTGGGAATCATCGACGACACCGGCGCTTCCTCACCCCCAACCAGGTCCTGGTCCTGCTCTACGACTACCTGCTGACCCGCAAGGGCTGGTCGGGGCCGGCCGTGCGCAACATGTCCACCACCCACCTGCTGGACCGGGTCGCGGCCGCCCACGGGCAGGTCTGTCACGAGGTGCCCGTCGGCTTCAAGTGGATCAGTGCCAAGATGGCCGAGACCGGGGCCGTCATCGGGGGCGAGTCCTCCGGGGGCCTGACCGTGCGCGGCCACATCCCCGGCAAGGACGGGGTCTACGCCGGCTCCCTGCTGGTCGAGGCGGTGGCGGCCTCGGGCAAGAGGCTCTCCGAGCTCTACGCCGACATCGTGGCCCGCTACGGTGAGCTCGTCATGGTGGAGAACGCCTACGGCTTCACCTCCGAGCGGCGCGCCGAGCTGGAGGAGCGCATCTTCGACGCCCAGGACCTGCCCGCCTTCGCCCACGACGTCGAGCGCGTCTCCTGGGAGGACGGCTGCAAGGTCTACTTCACCTGCGGAGGCTGGGTGACGATCCGCTTCTCGGGCACCGAGCCGCTCCTGCGGGTCTTCGCCGAGATGCCCACCGGTGACGAGGCCCGGGCGACCGCGGCCGCCGTCGCGAGCCACTACGGCCTGGACGCCTGAGACGGGCAGGAGGAAGGATCCCATGAGAGACGCGATCACTGAGATGGTGAGCGAGCCGGCGGGCCGCACCCGTGTCGCCGTCGTCCTGGCCCGGGGGCTGGGCACACGCATGCGGGCGAGCAGCGCGGCCGGCTCCGGCCTGACCTCCCAGCAGGCCACGGCCGCGGCCAGCGGCTACAAGGCCCTCATGCCCATCGGCGAGCACCGGCTCATCGACTACAGCCTCTCGGCCCTGGCCGACGCCGGGATCGAGCGGGCGGTCCTGGTCGTCGGCCCCGAGCACGAGGACTTCCGCCGCCACATCGACTCCCTGGAGCGCACCCGGCTCACCATCGACCTGGCAGTCCAGGTCAACCCCTTGGGGACTGCCGACGCCGTCCTGTCCGCCGAGGCGGCCGTCGGCGAGGAGTCCTTCCTCATGGTCAACGGGGACAACTACTACCCCCGCCAGGTACTGCACGACCTGGCCCGACACCGGGGCAACGCCCTGGCCGGTTTCGACCGCGCCGCCCTGGTGGCCGAGTCCAACATCCCCGCCGAGCGGATCGCCGCCTTCGCCATCGTGCGCGCCCGCGACGGTGCGCTGGAGGAGATCGTGGAGAAGCCCGCTGCGGAGGTGGTCCGGGCCGCCGGAGCCCACGCCCCGGTGTCGATGAACGCCTTCCGGTTCACCCCTGAGATCTTCGCCGCCTGCCGGCGGATCGCCCCTTCGCCGCGCGGCGAGCTGGAGATCGTCGACGCCGTGCGCGCCCTGCCCGGTCCGGTCTGGGTCCTGGCGGCAACGGGAGGGGTCCTGGACCTGTCGCGGCGTGAGGACATCCGCGAGGTCGAGGCCCGCCTGTCCGGGACGGAGGTGTCGCTGTGAGTGAGGGAACGCATGGGGCGATGAGTGAGATGCCCAGGAGACCGCGTGGCGGGTGCCCGGACGCGTCGGGGTCCTGGGCAAGCACACCGACTACGCCGGCGGCTCAGTCCTGGTCGGCGCCGTCGACCGGGCGATCACGGCGCGGGCGCGCCGCGTGGAGGGGTCGCCAGGGTCCCTGACCGCCACCACGGACGGCGGCGATCCGGTCACTCTGCGTGCCGGGGTGGCCCCGGGCCTGGAACCGGGCCACTGGGGCCGCTACCTTCACACGGTGCTGGACCGCCTCACTCTCAACTTCGGGAAGGGCGCCGCGGCCCACGTGTCCATCTCCTCGGACCTGCCGCCGGCCTCCGGGATGAGCTCGTCCTCCGCACTGGTGTGCGCCACGGCCCTGGCCCTGGCCTCCCTCAACGGCTGGGACGAGGATCCCCGGTGGATCGAGTCGATGCCCGACCGCCTGGCCCTGGCCGGCTACCTCGCCGCCGTGGAGGGCGGGCGGGCATGGCGGACCTGCCGGGAACCAGCGGGGTGGGTACCGCGGAGGGAGCGAGACCACACTCGGCATGCTGTGCGGTACCCGGGACCGGCTGCTCCTGGCCGAATTCGACCCGATGCGCGTCGAGCGGACCATCTCCTTCCCCTCCCAGTGGGCGCTCGTCGTCGGCGTGAGCGGGGTGCTGGCCCACAAGACCGGTGCGGCCCTGGAGGACTACAACCGTGGGCCGAGCACCGTCCAGACGGTGCTGGCCAGGTGGAACTGAGACCACCGGGCGCGCTGATGCCTCCCTGGCCGGTGCGGTCAGGCACCTGGTCGGGGACGCCACCGGCGAGCAGGCGGCCGGCGATCCCGCCCTGAAGGACCTGCTGAGGCTGTGCGACCCCGGCTACGAGAGGCAGCGGATCGAGCAGTTCCTCATCGAGTCCCTCGTCCTGGTTCCCGAGGGCGCCCGGCTGATCGCCGCGGCCGACCCCGGCGTCGGCGAGGTCCTTGAGCGCTCCCAGGAGCTGGCCGACCGGGGCCTGTGCAACCAGGTGCCGCAGACCCGGCTCATGGTGTCACTGGCCCGTGAGGCGGGCGCCATCGGCGCCTCCTCCTTCGGTGCCGGGTGGGGCGGATCGGTGTACGCCCTGGTTCGGGCCGATGAGGCCGAGGGCTTCGCCGCGCAGTGGCTCCGGGCCTACCAGGACCGCGAGCAGGGCGCCGAGCAGGCAGCGGTGATCGTGACCAGGCCGGGGCCGGGGCTGCCGGCTGCTCTGAGTGCCCCGACCGCCGGGCTCACACCGCGTCGCGGGTGACGGGGCAGGTCATGCAGTGCGAGCCGCCGCGGCCGCGCACGAGCTCGACACCGGGGGTCTCGACGACCTCGATGCCGGCCTTGCGCAGGGCGTCGTTGGCGCGCTGGTTGTGGGCGTAGCCGATGACGCGCCCGGGCGCCAGGGCCACGACGTTGCAGGAGTCCCGGGCGAGCTCGCGCAGGGCCTCGGCCTCGTCGGAGGCACCGGGACTGATGACGCGGAAGGAGTCGATGCCGGCGGCGCGCGCCAGGACCGCGTCCATCTCGGAGCCGTCGTGGACCGTCACCTTGAGGGTCCGGCCCGCTGCTCCGCTCGATCTCCACGGTGGTGACCTCGGTGAAGCCGGGGAAGCGCAGGTAGGTGTCGGGGCTGACCATCGTCATGAGCGTGTCCAGGTGCATGACGGCCTCGAGCTGGGTGTAGAAGGCGGCGTCGGGCATATGGACGCCGATGACCCGGTCGGCCACACTGGCCGCGAAGAGCTGGGAGGCCAGGCGCTCCACGCCGGCGGCGGTGGAGCGGTGAGTGAGACCCATGACGAGGGTCCGGTTGCCCAGGATCTGGAAGTCGCCGCCCTCGATGGTGGAGGCCGCTGATACGCGCCCTGCTCGCGCCACAGGGCGGGCGGCCGGGTCAGTGGAGCCGCCGAGCTCGGCCAGGCGGGGGGCAAAGGCAGGGGTGGTAGCGGTAGACGGCCTCGTAGCCGACGGCCTCGCGCCGGCGCGGCTCCAGGGCCATGGAGTTGACCGAGACCCCGCCGTGGAGCCAGGCGGAGGCGTCGCGGGTGAAGAGCAGGTTGGGCAAGGGGGTGACGACGAACTGGCCCTCCAGGGTGGACAGGTAGGTGGAGGAGAACAGGTCGCGCCCGTCGGATGAGCTGAGGCGCTCACGCAGCTCGGCGCGGGTGATACCACTCAGGAGTACCTCGGCGAGGTCGGCGTCGGGTAGGGACTGGAAGTAGTCGATGAGCAGCTCGGAGGCCGAGACGCCGACGACGTCGGGGCCGACGGCCTCGTCCAGGACCAGGCGACGGGCCTCGGGGACGGCCAGGACCTCGGTGAACAGCTCGCGGAAGTCGTGGACGATGACGCCCTCGGAGCGCAGGATCGCGGTGAAGGCGTCGTGCTCGGCCTGGGCCCGGGGAATGTTGAGGGCGTCGTCGAAGAGCAGGGAGTCGGCGTTGATGGGGGTCAGGCGGGCGATCTCCCCACCGGGACGGTGGACGATCACCTCGCGCAGAGCACCGGTCTCGGAGTCGACTCGCCCCCCGCCGTCGGCGACGGGAATGAAGGGGCGGCTGGCGGTCTCACCGGTCTGTGTCATGGTCAGCAGGGTAGCCGGAGGTGAGAGGCGCCCCCGCCCGCCGGCAGGAATGGTCCACACCGCCACCGTTACCCGCCATCGGCTGACTTTGTTGAGCGAAGAATCAATCGGGACGGCGAAGAACGCAGTTGTCGCAAACCACAGGAATGGTAAGATAAATTGTTCATAACACCCCCAAGACAGGAGTTCCTCCATGAAATCCGTTGTCCGCATCTCCTTGGTCGCCCTCCTCATGGCGGGCTTCGCCGCGCCGGCCAGCGCAGCGCCAACCACCACCCCCGCAACCCAGGATGACTCACCAACGGCGTTCGGTAGAGCCAAACTGTACCCGGGCTTCTGCCTCATCAACCAAGCAGTCTGCTACGAACCGTGGGGAAAGGCGTGGCGTAACTGGTGACATGGCGTTGACACCTTTCTGGGCTTACCTGTCATCACAAGCAGGTGCTCCAGAGGTGTCGGCATCCATGTCACTCAACATTCACGCATCTAGCTCCCCGGCAACATAAGATCATTTTACCGCAGAATGCAGAGCAATAGTTTATTCTATACAGTTTGGGTGCGATTCAGTAAGTTCTTGCCGCACCTGAGAATAGCTATTCTTTTTATCGGCCGTACTACCGATACTTTCTTTGGATTTAGTTATCTTAACCAACTACAGCGATCGATCTTTTTGGTTGCAGAATCTCTTCAACTCTCCGCTTTTTCGTGTATTGCGCCTCAAAAAGCGAAGTGTCGGGACGCTCGCTTTTTCGACAGTACTATCTATTCACTTTCATCCATCCCACATTGAGCCCTGGATGGAGCTTGTGCCTCGCTCTTGTTATTGCCATCGACCTCCTCGTCTCTAAGCACAAAAACTAGCCCTCATTCAGTTTTATTATACTGTATATTGCGCAAGTTTCGGCTGGATACAAACCGCTTTTTACCGCTATCACCATATTTTTCGCTGTGCTGGTTTGTTCATCCATCAGCATCCTCATCCGTGACGCCAGGAACGTCTTGAGAAGATGCAACGCGAGGCGGAACGCTCCAAGGAAATCGCCGCCGAGCTCATTCAGCAGCTGCGCCGCGACATTGCCGACAGCCTCCATGACGACCTGGCCGCCGACCTCACCCGTATGCTCATCATCTCCCGCTCCATCAGGCTTCCCCACGGCGACGACCGCGACCGCATCCTCGATCTGCAGGACCGGACCCAGCAGGCCCTCGCCCACCTGCGCCTGCTCATCCACAACCTCGCCGTCTCCCAAGGGCCCCCCAAGGAGGAGCCCACCCTCCAGGAGATCATCGAATCCAGCGCCTCCACGCTGGCTCAGCGCAAGATCGTCCTGGACGCCGACCTCGACGGCATCGAGAGGATTCCGGCGCTGCACCGCTCCGAGCTCGGTCGGCTCCTGGTCGCCTTCATCCGCGAGAACACCCTCAACGCTCTCAAGTACAACTCCCCCCACGATCTTGTCTCCCTCTTCGTGGAGCAGGAGCAGGACACCCTCTTCATCAGCTTCAGCTCGCCCTGGCATGATCAGAAAGTGCCCGAGGAGATGCACGGGGGATACGGTTTATGGGCCCTCCAGGACCGGTTCGAGAATGCCGGGGGCTCCTTGAGCTCGAACCGGATCGGAGCCTCCTGGACCGTTCTCGCCAGCCTCCCCTGGAACGAGATCGCCACACCAACAACTAATGCGAGATCCCTCATGTCACCACCGGACGGAGCCGCTTATGCCTAGTCACACCCTGCGTTCACTGCGGGTCCTCATCGTCGATGACGACCCGCTCATCTCGCACCACCTTCGCCGAACAGCTCGACTCGCAGCGGGCCATTACCGTCGTCGCCGCCGCCTCCGGCGGACGGCAGGCCATCAGCCTGCTCATGACCGGGCAGCAGCCCGTCGACGTCGTCCTGCTGGACAGCGACATGCCGGATATGGACGGCGCCCAGACCGCCAGAGCGATCTACGAGCGCTTCCCCAGGATGCCCATTGTCATGTTCACCGTCTTCAGCCGCGACGAGATGCTCACCGATGCCCTGGCCGAAGGCGTCAACGGCTTCATCACCAAGGACGAGAGCACGGAGAACGTCGCTGCGGCGCTGCTGCGCGCTAGCCGCGGCGAGCCCGTCATGTCCTTGCGCCCCACGAAGATGCTCGTCGACGCCTACCAGTCCGAGCAGAAACGCGCCACCGCGGAGGCCCGCATCCAGGAGCTGGTCAACGAGCTGCCGCCCCGCCTCCAGGACATCTACACCTGCCTCCTGGAGGGTCTGACCAACCGGCGCATCGCCCGTAAGCTCGGCATATCCGAGAACACCGTGCGTATCTACGTCTCCGAGGTCCTCCACCGCCTCGGCCACACCTCGCGCACTGAGCTCATCGCCGCAGCCCTGGGAAACTAGGAGCCACGACGACCACAACCGGCACCTGGGGCGGAACGAGCCCCGGCGCCCCTACGCTGAGGCCATGAACGCCGCCACCACCCACCCGTTGCCCCGCCGCGTCTCGGAGATCTTCACACCCGCTCGCTGGCGGGAGGTGCCCGGCTTCCCCCACGCCGAGGCCGACACGGACACCTCCCAACAGCGGACGGAGGCCCTCACGGACATCACCTACCACAGGGGCTGCGTCCGGGGCGAGGACGGCATCTGGCTCCAGGACCTGCCGGTGGTCCGTGTGGCCTTCAACCGGCCCGAGGTGCGCAACGCCTTCCGCCCCCGCACCGTCGACGAGCTCTACCGGGTCCTGGACCACGCGCGCATGAGCGGCGACGTCGGCGCCGTCATCCTCACCGGCAACGGCCCCTCTCCGCGCGACGGCGGCTGGGCCTTCTCCTCCGGCGGCGACCAGCGCATCCGCGGCCGGGACGGCTACCGCTACGAGCGGGAGACCACCCCCGACGCATCACAGGAGCCCCCGACTGCCGCCGGCAGGACCGATGACCACGCCTACAGCCACGAGGCGGACGTCGCCGCCGCCCAGGCCCGCCTCGACACCGCGCGGGCCGGTCGGCTCCACATCCTGGAGGTTCAGCGCCTCATCCGCACCATGCCCAAGGCCGTCATCGCCGCCGTCCCGGGCTGGGCCGCCGGCGGCGGTCACAGCCTCAACGTCGTGTGCCGACTTGTCGCTGGCCTCGATCGAGTACGCACGCTTCAAGCAGACCGATGCTGATGTCGGCAGCTTCGACGCCGGCTACGGCCCGCGCTCCTGGCCCGCCAGGTCGGAGACAAGCGCGCCGCGAGATCTTCTTCCTGGCCCGCACCTACGACGCCGTCACCGCCGAGCGCGGGCGTCGTCAATGAGGCGGTCCCCCACGCCGAGCTCGAGGAACGGGCCCTGGAGTACGCGGCCACCGTCGCGGGCAAGTCCCCGCAGGCCATCCGCATGCTCAAGCTCGCCTTCAACCTGGCCGACGACGGCCTGGCCGGCCAGCAGGTCTTCGCCGGTGAGGCCACGCGTCTGGCCTATATGACCGACGAGGCTGTCGAGGGGCGCGACGCGTTCCTCCAGCGCCGCACCCCCGACTGGTCACCCTTCCCGTACTACTTCTGACCCTGGGCCGTCATTGCTATCGCACCCGAGAACTCACGGTCGATATGTCGAGGACATTCAGAATCATGCCGGGTACCGGATCAGAGAGAATATCCTGAAAAAGGGGAGTTCATGCTCCGGAATTCTCCGCAGACTCCTACCTGGGGCGGAAAAAGAAGGCTCATTGTTTTCCGTTTATCGCGGCGACGACGGCCCTCGCTGAGCGGCGCTTCCGCCGGACCTCAGGAAACCGCGGAATGACGGGAGATCCCCTCAGAGACACTGACATCCATCAGCGTTGGGGTCAGCCCTTCAGAGCGACTTCATTGTTATCTACCTCACACTGTGCTCGTGCCGCCTCGTCACCCGTCGGCCCGCCGCTAGGCGGAGTCCCCGGTGGGGCCGGGCCGAGGGTGCGGGGACGGCGAGCCGGTCGCGGTGCCGGTCTGGTCGGCGTCCTCACTCACTCGCAGGGGTGACCAGGGGCGGCGTGGTCGGCCGAGCCGAGCCGCCGGCCCGGCTCCATGGTGATGACGATCTGCTGGCCGGGCTTGGGCATGATGTCGAGGAAGGAGAAGCCGGCCTCCCCTCCCGGGGGTCGTAGACGCCCAGCGAGGTGGTCGTCTCCCCCTCTTTGAGCCAGACCTGGAGGCTGCGCCCGCCGGCGGACTCCTTCATGGCGGCAGGCAGGGTCAGCGCGGTCATGCTCATGTCCCGGGACCAGGTGAGGGTCGCGACGCGTCCGTCGGGCATCGTGTCGGTCACCCGCTGGACGTCCTGGGCCTGGTTGAGGTGGGCGTAGTGCTGGGTCGGTGCCATGGAGTTCTTCATGGAGTCCATGGCCTCATTGACCGCGCCCCGCGCGCTCCAGCGCCCCACACCGATGCCGACGCCGAGCAGGACCACCGCGGCGGCGGCCCGCAACAGGCCGGTGCGCCAGGCCGAGCGGCGTCGGCGGTGCGCATCGAGGCTGACGACGGAGGAGTCCACCGAGTCGCGGTCACCGCCACCATCACTGCCACTATCACTGCCGCTGACGGTGTGCCGTCACCGGCGTCCTCCTCCACGGCGCCGCCAGAGCCTCGTCGGACTGCTCCGTCCGAGGCTCGCGCGCAATGGCCTCAGAAGGGAGGCGCGGATCGCGGCCGGCGGGGGTCAGCGGGCCGCAGCGAGGGCCCCCAGCAGGGCGGCCGCCTCCGAGTCGAGCTCGTCGTCGAAGCGCTCGACATCGTCTCCACTCCGCGCGCCGTTGACTCCCTCGGCGCCCCTGCGCATCGGCGCCGCCGTTGACGAAGCGTCCTCGTGAGTCCTGTCGCGATCGCTCATGACTGCACCCCCAGCTCTCGTCGTAACCGTGCCATTCCGTCCCTGATGCGGGTTTTGACCGTTCCCAGCGGCGTGTTCGTGCGGCGGGCGATCTCGCGATGGGTCAGGCCCGTGAAGTAGGCCAGCTCGATGGTGGAGCGGTAGGGCTCCCCCACCGCCTCGAGCGCCCGGCGCACCTGCTCGCCCACGAGTCTGTCCTCGACCTGCTGGACCGTCTGGTCGACGTCGGGCATGTAGTCATGCCATCGGCTCTCCCGGTCCCGGGAGGACTGGGAGGAGCGGACCCGGTCGATGGCCCGGCGCCTGGCCATGGTCACCAGCCAGGCCCGGACGCTGCCCCGCGCTTGGGAGTAGGAGCCGGCCGTGCGCCACACCTCGAGGAAGACCTCCTGGAGAACCTCCTCGCTCTGGGCGCGGTCGACGACGATCTGCAGGATCAGCGCGAACAGTCGGGAGGACCAGGCGTCGTAGAGGCGGGTGAAGGCCTCGGCGTCACCGTCGGCAACCTGCGCGACCCACTCCCCCTCAGAGCTGCTGGAACTGCTGCTAGTCACAGGGGAATGGTAGGCGAGTCCGCGGGCGGAGACGGTGCGCGTCCCGGTCCGCGCCTCCAGCGTCGCCAGGCTCATCGCACCGTCTCCTCGGTCGTCCCTGCCCTCACCGTCGGGTCACCCGAAGGTGAAGGAGTACAGCTGCAGCCCGGGCGAGGCCTCCAGCTCGAGCTCACCTGATCCCGTCTCGTCGGTACGGACCAGCTCCATCCCGTTGGGCACGCCTGAGACGTGGGTGGTGCGGGTCTTCCCGTTGACCGTCCAGGTCAGGTCCCCCTCGCCGGAGACGACGAGGTTGACCTGCTTGCCGCGGTAGGACAGGCGCAGGCGGCCCTTGCCCTCGGCCGGGGCGATGGACTGCGGCTCCACTTTCCACGTTCCGTCCAGGGCGAAGGTGTCGGCCTGGAGGCGGGAGGGGAACGAGAAGGCGCGCTGCCCCTTCTGGAGGGGTCCCCTGCGCGAAGCCGGAGGCACGGTCCGATCCCAGGTAGGTCTCGGGGGTGCGGGGCTGTTGGTACCCGCGTCGTCGTTCGCCTCGGAGAAGACGGGGGCGGGAAGGGTCACCTTCGGATTGGCCTGCGTGAGCAGCTCGCGGACGAGCTTCTCCGTGGCGGCCTCCCCGCCCTCACCGACGTGGGTCTGGCGGACGTTGCCCTGGGCGTCGGCCAGGTAGTGGGCGGGCCAGTAGTGGTTGTCGAAGTTGGTCCAGGTGGTCAGGTTGGAGTCGACGGCCACGGGGTAGGTGATGCCGAGGCTCTTCACGCCGCCGCGCACATTGTCCACCTCCTTCTCGAAGGCGTACTCCGGGGAGTGGACGCCGATCACCTGCAGGCCGGAGGCGGCGTAGGTCTCGTGCAGCTTCTCGATGCCGGGGATCGAGCGCTGGCAGTTGATGCACGAGTATGCGAAGAAGTCGACCAGGGTGACCTTACCGGCGCGACTCTGCTGGGTCAGGGGCCGGTCGCCGGGCGTGTTGATCCAGGCCACCGCGCCGTCGATGGCGGGTAGAGGACCGCAGTCACCGAGAGCAGTGGCCCCGGGGCGGCAGGCCCCGGAGGAGTCACGGTGAAGGAGGTCGTCGGTGCGGGCCTGAAGGGAGGCCGTGTAGTCGGGCAGGCGGCTGGAGCGCGGCCGGGCGTTCAGAACCAGCGCCACGGCCAGCCCGAGCATGACGACACCGGCGGTGACGCGGATGGCGCGCTGGCGGGTGCGGAAGGCGCGGATCCTTCCGTGATGCCGCGTCCGGCCAGGGCGAAGGCCAGCAGCGGGATCGCCGTGCCGACGGCGAAGGACACGGCCAGTGCGACGGTGTCGGCGCCGATCCGCCCGGTGGCGCCCGCGACGGCGACGGCCGCGAGGACCGGGCCGGCACAGGGCACGTACGCGGCTCCCAGAACCAGGCCCAGAAGGAAGCCGTTGGAGGGATTCGTCGAACCGCCGAAGCGCTGGAAGCGCGCGAAGGGACGCTCCAGGATCTCCATGACCTTTGGGACCATCATGCCCAGGCCGATCAGGGCGAGCATGACGATGCCGATCCAACGGATGAGGTCCTGCGGCAGGTGGAGCAGGCTCAGCAGGGTCGACCCCAGGAGCGTGAAGATCGTGAAACTGACCACAAGGCCGGTCACCACGAGGTAGGGGTGGAAACGGGAGGCGAAGCCGCCGTCGGCCTCCTTGTCATCACCGTCATCACCGCGCACGCCCTGCGCTCCTGCGGAGAGGAGGATGACGGGGAGCACGGGAAGAACGCACGGGGAGATACCCGTGATGAGTCCTCCCAGCAGCCCGACGGCCACCAGACTCGAGACGGTTGTCACGATAATTCACCCTTTCGGTCCGTTTCTTGTTGCTAGTCTCGAAAGAGGTTCGGAGCCATCGGCAACAGGGATTGTCGAACAACCACATAGCCGCCTATGACGATCGTCACTCACGACGGGTGTCGTCAGGCTCATTCTCGAGCTCCGTGAACGGCGACGACTCCGGATCCGCAAGAGCGGGCCATCCCGCACTGACACTGCACCAGCAACCGCATAGGAGATCTCATGCGATTCACCGCTACACGTGCCAAGACCCTCGCCACCTCGCTCCTCATCGTCACCGCCGGACTCGGTCTGGCAGCCTGCTCGGGTTCCGGCTCGAGCGACTCGACCACTCCCGCCACCAAGCAGACCGCGGGCAAGACCAGCGACGGTGGCGCGGCCACGCCCAGCGCTGACAGCAAGGTGACCGGTGGCGCCACCGGTGGAGGCAGCCAGCCCACCGCTCCCCAGGGCCAGCAGCAGGGTGGTGCTGACAGCAGCGCCGGCACCCAGCAGGGTGGTCAGCAGCCGGGCCAGCAGGGTGGCGACAACCAGCAGGGTGGTCAGCAGCCGGGCCAGCAGGGTGGCCAGCAGCCGGGCCAGCAGGGCGGTGACAACCAGCAGGGTGGCCAGCAGCCGGGCGGCTCCATCCAGGGCGACAACCAGCAGGGTGGTCAGCAGCAGGGCGGCGCCGAGAGCAGCGCCGGCGCCCAGCAGCCGGGCCAGCAGGGCGGCGGCAACTGAGCCGGGAGACCTGTACTACCCATCTGGCGAGGGCCTCGATGCAGCAACGGCTGCGGCGAGGCCCTCGCCGGCTTTCAGCCCACGTAACAGCGCCTCGACCTCATCACGGCGCACAGGACGCGACCGGAGGGGATCGCGATAACGTTGCGGCTCGGCCGCCCCCATGCCAGGCTTCCGGGAGGCCGGGGCGGTGGACAACGGACGACCAGGACACCGTTCGATCTGCAAGCCGTCCACCTCGCACGGTCCCCGCACCCGTTCCCAACATCTGGAGACCCCCATGCTGCCCACCCTGCTGGAGAAGACCGACCGCGCGCGGCGGCGAGTCGGAACCGCGATCGTCGTCGGCGTCATCGGAGGCTTCTTCCGCCATCGTCAAGTCCGGCTGGGAGGTTCCTTCCCGCCCCGCACCCCGAGCGCAACGCCACTAACCCGCCCCAGCAGCTCCTTGAGCAGCTGGGGATGAGCCCGGAGCAGTCCCACACCGGCGTCACCTTCAACGGCAACGAGGGCCGCCGATCTACCCTTCATCATCCACTTCAGCTTCGCGATCGTCTTCGCCGTCTCTACTGCGTCATGGCGGAGTACTACAAGTCGATCACTCTGTGGCAGGGGCGCCTTCGGTCTGCTCGTGTGGTGGGGCGCACCTGGTGCTCATGCCGCTGACGGGCACCGTCCCTCGCCCTTCCCGTGGGTCGCCGGCGGGCAGACCTGGGCGGAGCACTTCTCCGAGGCGCTGGGGCACGTCATCTGGTTGTGGTCGATCGAGCTCGTGCGCCGGGACGTGCGCAACCGCATCACCCACCAGCCCGACCCGTGGGTTCCGCCGACGCCGAACCGGCCCGCTGAGTCCTCAGGGCTCGGCTCTGTCTCTCGTAGTGGGCTGCACCGTATGAGGCGGTGCAGCCCACGCTGTTTGGCTGTCACCCGCCCAACCACTCGATCAGGAGGAGGCGCAGCCATGGTCACACTCATCACCGGAGCGTCGTCGGGGATCGGTGAGGAGTTCTCCCGCCGCTACGCGGCCAGGAGGCACGATCTCGTTCTGGTGGCCCGCAGGCAGGACAAGATCGACGCTCTGGCCAAGGAGCTCCGCAAGGAGCACGGTGTGGAGGTCACCGCCATCTCCCTGGACCTGTCCGAGCCTGACGCAGCCCAACGACTGTGGAACGAGACCGACCGCAGAGGTCTACACGTTGACGTCCTGGTCAACAATGCCGGCTTCGGCACCGGGAAGGACGTCGCCGACGACGCCCCCGAACGCCTGGAGCAGGAGGTGCGCCTCAACTGTCTTGCGGTGGTGGGCCTGACGGCCAGGTACCTGCCGGCGATGCGCGAGCGCCGGAGCGGCACAATCATCAACGTCTCCTCCGCCGCCGCTTTTCCAGCCGATGCCCCACATGGCCGTCTACGGGGCCACCAAGGCATTCGTGCCTCTTCACCGAGGCGTCTGGCGAGAGACGAGGAGGACGGCATCCGTGTGCTGGCTGCGTGCCCCGGATCCACAGACACCCCTGTTCTTCGAGGTCTCCAACGAGGGCACGGTCGTCGGCAGGCTCCGTTCCACCCGCCAGGTCCTCGATACGACCATGCGCGCCCTGAGAGGAAGCGGTCCCAGCGTTGTCGATGGGCTGGGGAACGCCGTCGTACCATCGATTCGTCACCCGTGTCCTTCCCAAGCGGGCGCTCCTGGCGGCAGTGGACCGTGTTCCGTCACTAGAGGGCTCCGCCCGACCGCAGGTACCCGAGGCTTGAGGTCCGGGCTACCAGGAAGAAAGCCCGGTAGGACTCGAAGGGGTAAAGGCGTCTGGGCAGGTACTGCTTCTGCTCCGCCCACTCGATGAGGCGCGCCAGTCGCGGGCGATGCGCTCCTGCGCCCTGACGCCGGTCGTCAGGTCGAGACAGCGCACGAATCCGGGGACGATCGTCGAAGTACTGTCCAGCTGCCAGAACGTGCCCCGCTTATCGAATGCCTCGACCAGCGCCATGCGGTGCCTCAGCGGGAGACCCGCCAGCGGATCAGGCGATCCCCTGTACCGCCCAGCGACGAACCCTGCCCACTCGCTCCATGGTCGTCAGATGCAGCGTCAGGTTGTGCAGGAGGCGTCAAGCTGCGGATGTCATAGAGCCCCTGTCAAGGTTCACACGCGCCGTCTCGCGAAAGGCCACCCACGGATGTCCCTTGCGCCACCACCAGCATCCGATGAACGGAAGATGTGCACGCCCGAGGCGTTGAACACGGTGAAGCTCAGCAGCCGGTACGCCACGAGAGAGCCACGAGCAGGCTCAGCGAGCACCAGGGCACCCGTCATGGTCTGGTTCACCCCAGCAGTCGCCGCCAGAAGCACTCCGGCGGCGATTCCTGCGGCTGCCGCCAGAGGCAGGCCCGCAACGAGATGGCAGGATGTATCCTCGCTGCGCAGTGCCGTGAAGATGAGGAATCGCCGCTCGATCCAGCGGGATGGAACCGGCGTCCCAGTCGATGTACTTGCGTTGACGCCCTGAGATCTCCCTGCATGAGATTGACGCTTCCGGAGCCGGGGCTCACGGGGTGATGATGACGGTGGCGGCGGCGAAGACGATCGCCGTAGACCAGCTCCAGCAGGCCCGCATCACGCAGTGGAGGCGATGAGATCGCGTCCCCGGGCGCCGGAGGCACACGGTGCGGTGCAGCCCGCCGCACCAGCGCAGGAGCAGGAGCGGCGCCGCCAGCGCGATGACCAGAGCTGCAGCAGACGGGCTCGATGTGGCCCCCGCCGTCGACGGGCTGGCTGATCTGGTCTCACGCGCCCACAGCGAGGCGACGGCCCCCAGCAGCAGGGGCACAGTGAAGCATGAGGGAGAAGGCGCGCGAGCGCCCCTCCCCAGTGCGGACCGCCAGGGCTCGCCTTGCCGTGGGCGGGGATCGGTGTCGATGTCGCGTAGGTTGTTGCACCACGAGCAGGGAGCAGGCGAGCAGGCTGATCCCGCAGGCCGAGGGCCACAGCCACCCCGGCACCGTGCCTGGCTCTGGATGCAGGGTGGTGCCACCGTGGCCACCAGGCCGAAGAAGACGAAGACGAAGAGCTCCCCAGGCCGGCGTAGCCGTAGGGGTGGGAGCCTGCCGGTAGAACCATGCGGCAGCGATCGCCGCGGCGCCGACGGCGAGCAGCCACCACTGGCCGCTCAGGACCACGAGCGCCAGGCCCAGGAGGGCTCCGATCCCGAAGCAGCCGAAGGCGGCGAGCTTGACGGTGCGCGACCCGCCCGGATGCGGTCAGGCGCGGGAGGCCTGGTGCGATCGTCATCGGTGCCGCGCACGCCGTCGGAGATAGTCCGCCGGGTTGCAGCCGATCTGCAGCGCCAGGGCCACGCCCGCGGCCAGCAGGCTCCGCAGCACTGAGAGCTCCCCCATCGCGGCGGCGGCCCCGGCGCCCAGGATGACGGGGGCGACGGCGGCCGGCAGGGTGCGCAGACGCACCACCTCCCCAGCTGGTGGCGCAGGCGCTGTCCTGCGCGTGCTCGCCGTTCTCGCCGCTCACGGCTTCCCTCCGATCCTCTCGCAGTCCCTCTAGGGTAGGCGGCAGTGACCCTACCAGCGCCGTGGCGCTCGCCGGTGCGAGCGCATGAGCCACACCTCGGCCGGTGAGGCAGCCGGCACCCTGATCGCCAGAAGGACCTCCGTGAGACACCCCGATCCCCGTCCTCGTACTCCTTCACACAGGCCTGGGCCTGCGGCGGTTGACTCCTCGACACGCGAACGCGCCCTGGGAGCGCTGACCGGGCTGGCCCTCGGCGACGCACTGGGATGCCCACCCAGTCGATGAGCCCGGCACAGATCCGCCGGTGCTACGGCGAGATCACCGGACTGCGCGACGCCGTCCCCGAGCAGCCCATCGCCCCCTCAGTGCCTGCGGGCAGCGTCACGGACGACACCGAGCAGGCCTCATCCTGGCCGGTCTCCTCATCGACGGTGGCGGCCGCATCGACCCCCACCAGCTCGCCGATGCCCTCCTGCGCTGGGAGGACGATATGCGCGCCCGCGGTTCCCTGGACCTGCTGGGGCCCTCCACCAAGCTCGCTCTGGAGCGGGTGCGCGCCGGGGCCGACCCGCGCTGCACCGGCAGGGAGGGCACCACCAACGGCGCCGCGATGCGGGTGGCTCCGGTGGGCATCGCCTTCTCCTGAGTACCGACGGCAACGCGCTGGCCCAGGGCCGTTCACGCCTCCTGCCTGGTCACCCACGACACCCGGCAGGGTTTCGAGGCCGCTGGGCCCTGGCCGCAGCGGTCAGCGCGCGCCATCGACGGCGTCGACGCGTCGGGGCGCTGGAAGGCGGCGCTGGACTTCGTGGCCGCCCACCCCGAGGAGGGCCACTGGACGGCCAGGGGCCTCCGTCGCCGCCCGCACGCGCCTGGCCCTGGAGACGAGTCGCGACCTGCACGGGGACGCCCTGGCCGAGCATCTGCGCACCTACGTCGGGACCTCGGTGGAGTCGGCCGAGTCGGTCCCCTGCGCTCTGGTGATCGTGCGGGAGTTCGCGCAGCGGCCCCTGGACGGGCTGTGCTTCGCCGCCGAGCTCGGGGAGATACCGACACGATTGCCGCGATGGCCGGTGCGGTCCTGGGGGCGAGCCTCACCCCACCTTCTTCCCGCCGAGCCGGTCCGCTCAGGTAGCTGGCGCGCTCCAGGCTGCGAGACTCGCCCCGGTCTCGCGAGGCGCTGCTGGCGCTCCGTGGCGGTATCGGGCGCTCCCGGAAGGCCTCTCCGGAGCGGAGGCGGCCATGACGGGACGGGTCATTCACACCGGCCAGGTCGTCATCGACCTCACCTTGAGGATCGAGGCGATCCCAGAGCCCGGCGGTGACGTGTTCGCCAACGAGTCCTCCATGGCCGTCGGCGGTGGCTTCAACGTCCTGGCCGCCGCTCGCAGGCTGGGTGCCGAGACCCTGTACGCCGGGCCACTGGGTGAGGGACCCTTCGCCGAGGCGGCCCGCGAGGCCTTGGAGACGATCGGGGTGGATCATGTCGGCCCGGTCGCACCCGGCGACCAGGGCTACTGCGTGGCCACGACCGACGCGCGAGCCGAACGCACCCTTCATCTCCACCTGCGGGGCCGAGACTCGTGGCCCGGTGGATGCCTCTCGACCACCTGGAGGTGAGCGGCGACGACGTCGTCTACCTCTCCGGCTACTCCCTGGCCGACGAGGCCTCCAGGACTGCGCTGGAACGGCTGGCCGGGAGACTGACCAAGGCCCGAGCGGGGTGCACGGCACTGTTCGACGTCTCCCCCATGGTCGGTTCGGTCCCCACGAGCGCGCTGGAGCGCATCGGTGAGACCGGCGCCCATCTGGTCCCTCACGAGCGTGAGGCCGGGGCTGCTCGCCGGTCGTCTGGGGCTGCAGTGGAGATCGGCGACCACGGTGCTGCCTGCGAGACGCTGGCGTCCAGGCTCGGCATCGTCCTGGTACGGGCCGGGGAGCAGGGTTCCTGGTTCTCCGACGGAGACGGGGCGTGCCATACCCCGAGCATCCCGGTGACACCGGTAACACCACCGGGGCCGGGGACGCGCACTCCGGTGTCCTGGCCGCGGCCCTGGCCAGGGGCGCGTCGGTCTGACGACGGCGTTGCGCTGGGCGAATGTGGCCGGCGCCCCTGACCACGACGTGCTTCGGCCCGGCGACCGCCCGAGTGAGGCGGATATCAGGCCCCTGGCGTAGGAGACTCCGACGTCACGTCCGTCGCGGCCGCGGCGAGGAGCCGGGCGACCCTTCGCCGGTCGACCTTCCCGCTGGGGCGCAGCGGCAGGGCCTCCAGGACGACGACCCGTTTGGGAGCGTGGCGCCGTCCAACCGGGCACGGACCGCCTCACGCAGGGCGGCGCCGTCACACACAGGCCAGCGGGCCGCTGCCGGCCCGGCTCGAGCACGACGGCGGCGACCACGCGGCTTCCCACTTCTCATCGGGCAGGCCGACGACGCGAGGCCTCGGCAATACCGTCGATGGCGGTGAGGGCCTCGACCCGGCGGGGCTCGACCTTGACGCCCCCGGTGATGATGACGTCGTCCAGGCGGCCCAGGACCTCCAGGCGCCCGTCGGGGTGCAGTCGGCCGCGGTCGGAGGTGGCCAGGATGCGCTTGCCGCCGCTGCGGTGGAAGCCCCTCGCCGTCATCGGGTCTGCCGCCGGGACTGCCGCCGGGCCTGCGGCCAGAGGAGCGGAGGTAGCCCTCGGCCAGGACCGGACCGGAGAGGAGGATGCGGCCGGCGCCCGCAGCATCGGGGTCCTCGATGGCGACCGACGACTCGCCAGGGGCGGCTGTTGTAGACGCAGCCCCCACCGGTCCGTCGGCGCTGCAGGTGGTGACCACGGTGACGCCCGCCGTGCGGGCACGGGCCAGCAGCGCCGGATCGGCGGCGGCGCCGCCCAGGAGGACGGTGTCGGCATCCGACAGGGCCCGGCCGGCCACCGGGTCCTGCAGGACGCGCACCAGCTGGGTGGGGGACCAGGGAGACGTGAGGCCGGGAGGTGGCCGCCCCAGTGGACAGGCGCGCCGAGTCCAGGGCGTCCGCGAGCGCCGTCGGGCTGAATCCTGCGCTCGTGTCGACCACGACGGGCCTCGGGTTCCGGGCCTCCAGGGAGCGGATGAGGATCTGCAGGCCGGCGACGTGGTGGGCGGGCAGGGGCAGGAGCCAGGTTCCCGGGCCGCCGAGGCGCGCGTGGGTGGCGCGGGCGGGAGGCCACGAGGGCGGCGGCGCTCATGGCGATGAGCCGGCCGGTGCCGGTGGTGGAGCCGGAGGTGCGCAGGATGAGGTCGGTGCGCGCGCGATGCGGGTGATACGGCGGCTCAGGGTCGGCGCGGGACCTGGGCGGGGTCCTCCCGGGGCCGATGGTACGAGCAGAGGCTGCGGCACATCCGTCCGGTCCTCCCTTCCGCGGGGCGGCGGGGCGGGGTGGTCACCACGGTCGGTGAGCAGGCCGCGCAGGGCCAGGCGCTCGGCGAGGGCGGCGCGCAGGGCGGCGACGTCGTCGGGGCGGTTCCGCCGGTCAGGAGGCGGAGGGCGGGCTGGGTGGGCACGGCATGATCGTGCCACGGCCCCCGGCCGGATGGGGTGAGCGGGTGCGCAGACGGGAGGCCGGGCAGTGAGGGCCCTGCGGGATCGTCCGGCTCGGTTAGGGCTGGCCCATGCGTATCGTCCTCATCGTCCTGGTGTTCGCCCTGACGCTGTACGCCCTGCTGGACTGCGCACGCACGCCGGATGAGAGCATGCCGGCGCGGATGCCGAAGTACCTGTGGATCACCCTGATCGTCCTGTTCCCGACCATCGGCCCGATCGCCCTGGATCATCGTCTCGAGGGTCAGGGCCGCCGAGGAGCGCGGCGGTTACGTCGAGCCCACCGTGTGGTCCTCCCGGGAGGGCACGACCTTCCGTCGTCCGCAGCGCGCCCGTCCCACGGCGCCCGACGACGACCCGGAGTTCCTCAGGGGCCTGGAGCAGGACATCCGCCGTCGCCGGCACCGCCCGCCAGAGCCCGCCGGTGGTCACGACGCCGGCAGCGGCGATGAGGGCAGCAACGAGGGCAGAGGCCGGTGGGGCTGGCGAGGACGCCGGCGGCGATGAGACGGGCGAGACCGACCGCTCCGGGACCGACCAGCACTGACCAGCACTGACCGGGAGCACACCGGCCCGGCCGCGCTGCTCCGGCCTCAGGGCAGGGCGGCGCGCGCCTGGGGCCAGGGAGTGGTGTCGACGTCGTAGCCGTGGGCGGCGGCGTGGATGAGCCAGTCGCCGGGGATCCAGGTGCGCCCGATGAGCTGGGGGTGCTCGGGCATGTAGCGCACCGACCACAGGGATGAGGACGAGCTCGGCCCACTGGGCCCGGATCTTGAGACGCACCGAGCCGGAGGCGTTGGCGGCGGCGATGACGATCTCTCCGGTGGCGGTGAGCTGGACCTCCTGGATGTCGGCGTAGGAGATGGGCATGACGCCCTCCCCGTGCCCAGGTAGATGCCGTGGGTGGACACGGTCAGGGCGGGCGCCGGCCAGGTGGCGCCACTTCTCGACGGCGTCGGCCTCGGCGGCGCGTCGGCGCCGGTGGTTGAGGTAGGCCTGTCCGCCGAAGAAGGCGGCCGTCAGTGCCAGGCCGACGGGACCGCCGGCCAGGAAGAAGCCTCGGGAGGGGTTGTAGGGTGGCGTCCCGCGCCGCCACAGGAGCAGCTCGGCGTCGCAGGTGGCTCAGCATGACCTCGCCGGATCCCAGGGCCGGGGCGTACGGGGTCGATGGTCGGCGAGACCGGGTTGGGGCGGCGGCCCTGGCGGGTGGAGGTCAGGACGGCGGCGGTGTGCCACCACACGAAGTCCTGCCCTGTCCAGGGGCGGCGCGGGCAGGGCGGGCGCGGCGGGACGGATGACCTCACCGGGAGGCCGGCGCACGACCTCGCCGCCGACAGGACGTGAGGGCGGCTGCTGGGTCACCGGGCCGCCTCGGCTGCGCCTGTCGCGGCCGACGCCGCCGGTGGCGGGGCGGGCGGAGGAGGTGCCGGGACCATGTCGCGGGCCTGGCGCAGCAGGTCACCGGCCGGCTCCCAGTAGGCCCAGCCCCACGAGGGTGCGGTCCTCGAAGGTCAAGGAGGTCAGGGAGGCCAGGGCGCACTGGCGTCGGCGCGGGTCGGGGCAGGGAGCGCCCTCCAGGAAGAGGCGCAGCGACCAGACGGGCAACTGGTGGAGACGAGGAGCGCCTCGTGGCCCTCGGCGAGGTCGAGCGCGGAGACGACGGCGCCGCGCATGCGCTCGACGATCTCCCTGGTAGGGGCTCGCCCCAGGAGGGGCGCAGCGGGTTGACGTAGCTGGACCAGAGGGTGGGGCGGGCCAGGACCCAGCGAGTTACGGTTGACGGCCACCCCCTCAAAGGCGTTGCCGGCCTCGATGAGTCGGGGATCCGTCGTCGGCGCCAGGCCGAAGCGGCCGCGGCCGTGCGCCGGTCTCCCGGGCCCGCTCCAGGGGGCGAGGTGACGACCTGGGTGATGTCGTGCCCGAGGCGGACAGACATCGGCGACCTGCTGGGCCATCTGGTGGCCCAGGGTCGACAGATGGTACCGGGCAGGCGGCCGTAGAGGATGCCCTCGGGGTTGTGCACCTCGCCGTGCCGCATGAGGGTGGATCGTCGTGCGCGCCATGCGGTGATTCTCGCACGCTCGCCGGCAACGGTCAGCCACCAAGCACCGTAGGGCTGTCCCCATGACGACTCGCAGTGCATGGGGTCTCGGTCTGGCGACCGTGACTGACGACGGCAACACCCTCGACGTGTGGTACCCCACCCGGTTCTCGGCGACGAGCCCGCGGACGGGCACGCCGACCTCCTGGCCTCCCTGAGCGCCATGGAGCGCCGCGATGAGGCCCGCGGCGTCCACACCACCGTGGTGCACCTGGGCCGACCTCGACGACGCCCCCAGACCGTGGCCGGCGCCTCACCTGCGCCTCGCACTCGCTGTCCCACCGTCTGGCCAGGCCCAACACCGTCAACCTGGACGGGATCTTCTCCCGCCTTCCCAACGTGGTGTGGACCTCCGCGGGCCCCTGCCGCGCTGAGGACTTCGAGACCACCCGCATGCGCCTGCGCGCCGCCGTGGGGCGCCCCGTCCAGGTGCACTCGGTGGACAAGTTCCCCGCATGACCGACTACGTGCTGCCCTCGGGGGTGCGCATCGGCAACGGCGCGAACGTGCGCCTGGGCGCCTACCTGTCTGAGGGCACCACGGTCATGCACGCCGGCTTCGTCAACTACAACGCCGGGACGCTGGGCCGCTCCATGGTCGAGGGCCGAGTCTCCCAGGGGTTGTCATCGGCGACGGCTCAGACGTCGGCGGCGGCGCCTCCACAATGGGGCATGCTCGGCGGCGGGCGCCAGCGTGGCCCTGGGCGAGCGCTGCCTGCTGGGGGCGAACTCGGGGCTCGGGATCCCGCTGGGTGACGACTGCGTCGTCGAGGCCGGCCTGTACCTGACGGCCGGCACGAAGGTCTCCCTCATGCCGCAGGGCGGCGTGGTGCCCGGCAACCACGGCCTGTTCAAGGAGCCGCGCGTGGTCCCGGCCCGCGAGCTGGCCGGCGCCTCCAATGTCCTGTTCCGCCGCAACTCCCAGTCCGGCGCCGTCGAGGAGCGCTGGCCCGCGGCAGGCAAGAGCATCGAGCTGGGCTCGACGCAGCACGCCGACCAGTAGCCTCTCCTCCGCCGCGCTTCGTTCCGGGCCGCCTTCCGCCTCAACCGCGGGAGGCGGCCGGTCACGTTGGAGAGACCAGCATGCCGAGGAGGGCGGGCTCAGAGCTGGTCGAGTGCTTCGGCGTCAGGACAGGGCTCAGGCCGCGGGCTTGTGGGCGACGAGGGCGATGCCGACCATGTCCTTCCTCGTAGCGTTTGAAGGTGCCTGCCATCTCCTGGACGCGCCGGCGCAGCGCCTTGTCGGCGGCGACGTTGCGCGCGATCCGCAGGAAGCCTCCTACCCTCGTCGCGGATGTTGCGGCCCGACCTTGAGCAGGGCCATGGGGGCGGTGTCGACCCAGTCGACGACGAGTCCGGCGTTTCTCCATGAGCTCCTTCCAGGCGGCCGCCGTCACGGGGCGGGCGTTGACGTGATGGAGCGGGCCAGGTCACGGCGCAGCTGGTGTAGTACCCTCGTCGATGTCGTCGGGGGTGACGCCGAGCTCGTGGATGGCGTAGCGCCCGCCGGGGCGCAGGACACGGGCGGCCTCGGCGACGATGGCAGCCTTGCCCTTGTCCCCCTGCATGGTGAGCATGGCCTCGCCGACGACGACGTCGGCGCTGGCGTCGTCAGGCCGGTGTCGGCGGCCTGCCCTGGCGGACAGTGCCCAGGTCCCCGACGACGGCGGCCACGCGCCGGGCGGCGTCGGGGTCGCGGTCGATGGCGGTGTAGGAGGCGGGTGGTCCTCGATGATCTCGGCGGCCGTGCGCCCCAGCCCCGGGGCGAGCTCGACGACGTCGGCGCCCGCAGGCCGGCGTGGCTGAGCATGGCGGCGGACAGGGCGGCGCCGCCGGGGCGCAGGACGCGTTTGCCGGCGCGGGCGAGGACCCAGTGGCCGGGCGCGTAGGCGATGGGGTCGTCGGCGGGGGCAGCGGCAGGTCGGCCGAGGCGGTGGAGTCGGCGGGCTTCTTGCTCATAAGGCCAGCCTAACCACATCGGAGCGGGGACCGATAGGGTCGTCATCAGGCGACAGCCGCCTGGTGTGGCAGACAGGCTCAGGCACACGCGGTTCAGCCTCAGACTCGCCTTGTCGAGGACAGGAACGGGACCTACCGTTTCAATATGTTGCCCGCTGCCGCCCATCCTCCGCATGATGACGCGGATCGCCCAACCCCGATGAGGGCTGTGGAGCGGCCGGGGCAGGCGACACGACGACGGATGCTCGTGCGGGCTACCGCCTGGCATCATCGGTGGAGGACTCGCTATCGCAGGTGGGTACGCCTGGACGTACGGACCGGGCGGGACGCTGTCCTACTGAGACCAGGAAGACTGAGGGGCACTCCGAGACGACCTGATGGGGAGCGGAGACCATCCTCGGGGTCTCCGCCGTCTTCACCGAGTCACGGGAGCTGCCCAGGTGGTTTCGGTGGAAATACGGGGGTGTCTCACTGCGCCGATGGTTCTATGACGCGAGCAGAACTTCCACGGAGCTCACGAGTCTCTTCATCGACTACGCAGAGAGCCACGGCTGGACGAGGGATCCCGGACCATCCACACCCGAGTCATGGATCGGCCGCCACGGCGGGACGGAACCGACTGATGGCATGATCCTCAATGTCGCCCCGATATCGGGCCGCACGAGACCGACCCGCTCAGCGGCTCGGTTGTTGTCGGACTCGGGTACGCCTGAGACAACACCATCCCCTCCCCGTCAAGCGAGAACCACTCATCGTAGCGACACACATGGCCACGAACCTCTACGACAAGCCCCTTCAGCAACACTGAATAATCTCAGTGCACCAAACCACACAACTACCTCAAGGGATTCACAGAATCGCCATATGACTACGGCAGTCCCAGATCCCCACACCCCTGCATCAGAATCCACAACCCCACCCTCACGTCTATCTCGCCGCCAGATGTTGACTCGCATCGGCTGCGGGACTCTTGTTGGAGGTCTGGCCGTAGGAGGCGGACTCACCTGGACCTTCGGCGGAGGCCCTCTCACATGAGGCGAGACAACTGAAAGCACTCAAAAACGACCCCATGGGAGCCGAAGACCATCCTTGGCCTCACCGCCGTCCGCACAGAAGAGTCTGAGCTCCCCGGATGGACGACCTGGAAGTACCCAGGAGTCTCACCTCAACCGGTGGTTCCAAGATCCATCAAAAACCTGCTGAGCAACTCAGAAACGAGATTCATCAACTACGCCAAAGCCCGCGGATGGAAAAAGAGACAGATTCGGCCTCGTCTACATCGTGGTTCGCGACACTCCCACCGCGACTCGGACGACTACATGGGTTAGCCATCGGACTGAAGCCAGTCCAGCTCCGTAGAAAAAAATATAGTCCTTGTAGTTCTTGACTACGATTAGCGACACACACTGAGACAATCGCATCCCCTTGCATACAATTCATGTAGCGCCTATTTGACAGCAAGCACTGGGGGTCCCATGAAACTTGATATCAATAACAGTTCTTCCCGAACAGACGGAATGAATCGCTTTAACATCGCGCTTGTCACTCTGACACTGCTGTGCCTCTTCATACATTTCACAGCAGCCTCACTTCACACAACCGACGCCAAAGCAGACGTTAAAGTAAATCACTTAATCCGAGCCACCCTACTCGGAGACTCTTACTCGGCAGGAAATGGCGCCGGGTCATACTATGGAAACAAAGACGCATACAGAAGTCATAATAACTGGGCTCACAAGTATGTGGATTGGATAAACAAACAAGGCATTCCAGCAACACTTAACAATCTAGCCCACAGCGGATACACCACGAACGATGTGATGGATGAACAGATTCCAAACATTGACACAAACACCAATTTAGTGATGTTCACTATCGGAGGGAACGATGTTGATTTTGGAGGAATCGTCAGAAGATGTTTTGCTCCATCCTCTCGCGAACCTAAACAATGCGAGGGGCTCGTCGACCGCGCAAATTCCAAGTCAACGAGGTGAAAACCTCGAACATTATCTATCCTGAAAAATCGACAACCACCTCCCTCACTTGTGTCGCAGGTAGTTACAGTTGATACCCAAGATCAGCCGGCGGAAAGTATACTTCTTATAGACAACTCAGGTTTCAGGTTTGGGAGACCAATGATCGTGTATGACGCAGGAAACTTCCGTCCGAAAAAACTGAGCGACGCATCGAAGAAGATCCAATCAGATCTGGTATCGGAATGGAATAGAAATCATCCACAACTTAAAGTAACCTATACGATGGAGTAATTAATGCTTACGCAAGCACGAACCCACCTTTCAAGAGGTATAATGCACCAACCCAAACAGATGGATCAACGGATCTTTTCGAACTGAAGGAACAAAGGGCACAGACGTAGCACTCGATCTAAGCCCAGCATAGACGCCAACGAGTACTCATCATCCAAACATAATTGGGCAGAAGAAAACTGCTAACCTCATCAAAGACAAGATTAAATGTAAGTTGAGTGAGGGATGTGATCGCAACATGGACATAGATATTGTTTTTGCAATCGACTCCACAGGATCCATGAAAAATAATGTCGATGCTATCCGATCAAAGATTGACAGTCTCGCAAGAGAGGTAAGTAAAGCATCCACATCTCCCCGCTTCGCGCTCGTCGACCATAAGGACCACCCACAATTCAATCCCAACAACCAAAATTATCTAGCCAACACGGACTTGAACTTCACTTCAGACATCTCCGAACTAGAAGCTGGATTGAATTACGAAGGAGGAAACATAGGAACACCAACGCCAGCGTCTACAGCGGTGTCATGCAAGCCGTTAATATGAAATGGCGCAACGGAGTTAAGAAGATCGTCGTCGTCATCGGTGACGCTCCTCCACGCGACCCTGAGCCGGAAACCGGTTATACTGCTGCCTCCGTCGCTAAGGTTGCCTACGACGTGGACCCGGTCAGTGTCTACGGTATTGACACCGGACAGCTCAACTCCACCAGCTTCCAGACGCTGGTCACCTCCAGCACGGGCACCACCGCCAACGCTTCCGCTCCCGACCAGGTCAGCGACCTCGTCAACAAGGCCATCAGCAGCGAGCAACAAGCCCTTCGCCTGGATCCAGGGTCCCTATGTCGCCAAGGTCGGAGACCCTGTCGATATCGATGCCGCAGCCTCCCATGCAGTCTCTGGCTCCCTGACCTCCCACGAGTGGGACTTCAACGGGGACGGCGTCTGCGACGAAAACCGGAACACTCCCACGCATATTACCCATACCTTCAGCGAGGAGTTCAGCGGCGTCATCGGGCTGAGCGTCACCCAGTCAGACGAGGCAGACCGCCGTCGCCACCACCCGAGGTCGATATCACCGATGACGGAGATAACACACCACGCGATCAGGACAACTGCCCCGACGTCAGTAACTGGGGTCAGACCGACTACGACAACGACGGGAGTAGGGACGAGATGCGACCCCGACCCGGCTTCCCACCCAGGACAAGCCCGGTGTCTGCGTCGTCGGCGAGAACTGTCCTCCGGACAGCGGATGCAGCTCAGCCAACACCGCACCGGTGGGCTCGACACCCGCCGCGCCACAGACACAGGCGCCCACGGCTGCTCGACAACTGCTAAGTCGCTTCCCTCTCCACGTTCAGGACAACGTCGAGCAGGTCATGCTCTGTCGATCCTCGGGCACTCGCCGGCGCAACAGTTCTCCACTACCGCCGCAAGGTCACCTCGTAGCCGGTGATACCCGGGCAAATCCCGGCTCGCCGATCACAGTGTTGGGGCCGTTCCTCTCCCGGAGCGGCCCCAACACACGTCCCGGTACGGTGTCCACAGGGATCAGATCATCACTCCCGCCATCTGGTGCAACGGCACCGCCGACGAAGCAGCCCGGTTCTACGCCGACGTCTTCCGCGAGGGCTCCATCGTCGAGCAGGTGCCCGGGCTCGCTGCCACAGTCAGCATCCACGGCTTTCGGCTCTCGCTCATCAACGGCGGTGACCAGTACTCCCCGAACCCGTCAATCAGCTGCATCCTGAACTTCGACCCGCTCCTGTTCGGCGGCGAGGAGCAGGCCCGGGCCTACCTCGATGAGCTCTACGAGCGGCTCTCCACCGGCGGCGTGCTCATGGAGCTGGGCGAGTACCCGTTCTCGCCGCGCTACGCCTGGGTCCGCGACCGCTTCGGCATGACCTGGCGGCTCATGCTCACCGACCCGGCCGGCGAGCCGCGCCCCTTCATCCTGCCCTCCTTCATGTTCGGCGGTACCAACCACGCCAACGCCGAGGAGGCCACCGAGGCCTGGATCGCCCTGTTCGACGACGCCCGCCGCGGGGCCCTGCGCCGCTACGAGGAGGGCGGGCCGATGGAGGCGGGGACCGTCATGTTCACCGACTTCACGCTGCGCGGCACCTGGATGGCGGCCATGGACTCGGGGGCCTTCCACGACTTCACCTTCACGCCCGGGGTCTCCATGATCGTCTCCTGCCGGGACCAGGAGGAGATCGACCGCTACTGGTCGGGGCTGTCGGCCGTGTCCCAGGCCGAGCGCTGCGGCTGGTGCGTCGACCGCTGGGGCGTGTCCTGGCAGGTCGTCCCCCACAACATCGCTGAGCTCATGGCCGACGCCGCCACGCGCGAGAAGCTCCTGCACATGGGCAAGATCGACCTGGCCGGCCTGTAGGCCGCAGAGCTCATCATGACGGTCTCGACGACGTTCAGGCAGACATTTCGTATTACACTTGTCGTATGGAATCCATTAATGGCGTGCCAGTCACCGACGAGATGATCCAGGAGTGGGCTGACGAAGCGGAACGTGGATACGACGTCGAAGTGCTGAAGAAGCGAGGACGCCGCCCCATCGGGGATGGTGCGGCGCGGGTCGTCCCAGTCCGTATGGACGACAGTCTGGTAGCCGCGGTCGACCAGCGCGCTGAGAAGGACGGCACCAGCCGCTCCGAGATCATTCGCTCGGCCGTACGAGCCTTCGTCGCGTGAAAGTCCACAACTCAGCGCTCAAGCATGGCATCAGCGCTGCGGACGCCCTCTACGCCGCCAACCACCGGATCTACGAGAGCTGGCCGGACGACGATGTACCAGCCAAGCAGTTCGTCATGGGTTTCGACAGCCAAGGACGGCTTCTGGAACTCGTCATTCTCACCTTCGACAGTGGTAACCAGCTTCTCATCCATGCGATGAAGGCGCGTCGCCATCTCCTGGATCTGATCGACTGATGCCCAGCAGACCAGGGGACCCGCTCACCTCTGGAACAGACACCCCGATTCGGTAGAGACGTCAGTCGGCCCCTCCCGATGCGGCGGAGTGCTGCCCGGTGGTGGAGTTCGCATCGACGGGCGACCCCGTTCACCTTTGATGGCAGCCAGCTGGCCTACGAGCGACTGGTGGCGCCCCGGAAGCAACTGATCGACGACGTACTTCTGCATCGGGGACGTACTTCTCCCGCAAACCACTGAGGGCGGACCTCAGTGGTTTGCGGGAGAACGCAGTCCTCGTCGGAAAAGTACGTCCCCGGTCCGGATCACCGCGGCCGCGAGCAACCAGCGTGAGCCCGGATCAGACCCTGGTGACGCGGTCGAGGCTGGGCACGCCGGCGCGGGTGGCCGGGTACTGTCCGTCGTCGTGCTTGCGGCGGTGCATGGCCACGTAGTGGCGCTCGGTGGAGCCGTCGTAGACCTGGCGGGGCCGCCCGATGCGCTTGGCCGGGTCGGCGATCATCTCGCGGTACTGGGCGATCCAGCCCGGCAGGCGCCCGAGGGCGAACAGGGGCGTGAACATCTTCGTGGGGAAGCCCATCGCCTGGTAGATGAGGCCGGTGTAGAAGTCGACGTTCGGGTACAGGCTGCGCGAGACGAAGTACTCGTCGCGCAGCGCCGTCTCCTCCAGCTCCATGGCGATCTCGAGCTTGCGGTCGCCGTCGTCGGACCCCAGGCGGGTCAGGACGTCGTGGGCGGTCTCCTTGACGATCGCGGCGCGCGGGTCGTAGTTCTTGTAGACCCGGTGGCCCGAAGCCCATGAGCCGACGCCGTCCTCCTTTGTCCTTGACCTTGCGGACGAACTCGGCCGTGCTCATCCCCAGGCTCTGGATCGTGTCCAGCATCCGCAGGACTCGCCTCGTTGGCGCCGCCGTGCAGCGGCCCGGACAGGGCGCCCACGCCCGCGGCCACGGAGGCGTACATGTTGGCGTCGGCCGAGCCCACGAGGCGCACCGTGGAGGTCGAGCAGTTCTGCTCGTGGTCGGCATGCAGGATGAGCAGCATGTCCAGGGCCCGCACCACGGCCGGGTCGATGTCGTAGGACTGGTAGGGGCATCCCGAAGGTCAGGCGGATGAAGTCCTCGACGGTCAGGAGCGCTGCGGGTCGGGGTAGAGCGGCGGCAGACCGATGGCGCGCCGGGCGATGTAGCTGATCATCGTGGGCATCTTGGCCAGCAGCAGCACGGTGGCGAGCTCGCGCTCGTAGGGGTCGTGCGGGTTGAGGGTGTCCTCGTAGTAGGTGGCCAGGCCCGCGATCCCCGCCTGGAGGATCGCCATCAGGTGGCCCTGAGGAGGGGAAGGAGGTGAAGAAGCCGCGGAAGTCCTCGTGCAGGAGCCGGTGGCGCGAGATGCGCCGCTCCATGCGCGCGAAGGACTCGCGGTCGGGCAGCTCGCCGTTGATGAGGAGGTAGGCGACCTCCAGGAAGGACGAGGACTTGGCCGGGCTCCTCGATCGGGTAGCCGCGGTAGCGCAGGATCCCGGCCGCGCCATCGATGTAGGTGATCTGCGAGGTGCACGACGCCGTGTTGGTGAAGCCCGGGTCGAGCGTCACCACGCCGGTGGAGCCCAGCAGGCTTGGACACGCCCAGGCCGTCGGCACCGTCGGTCGCCGGGGTGCGCGGCAGCTCGAGGTTCTTGCCGTCAACGGTCAGCAGGCCAGGGGCCGCCGCCGACGCCGGACCGGCTCTGCTCCGGCTGCTCAGCCGCGGCGGGGGTGGGGAGTGCTCGTCATCATGCCTCCTGGGGCTCGGGGCCGCACGCATCGCGACGGCGAGACCTGGGCCCACGGGGTTCCGGCAGGCCCAGCGCCCACTGTACGGGGTGCACTGTCACGGTGTCGTTTCATGGACCCACCGCGGGCGACCGGATCAGCCGATCAGCCCGGATCGGCCCGCCGAGCGCAGCAGTCAGGCACCACCCGATGCTTGATAAACTTATCAAGTCACTCGCTCGTTGATAAACTTATCATCGTGCGGACTCCTCTTGACTCACCGTTCAGCCCAGGCTCGGACACGGTGCCCCTGGTGTGGGCGGGGCGTATCGAGCACCTCAGCGACTGGCGGGACGTCCTTCACCCACGCCGCGCCGCCGGCATCCGCGAGCGCGGCCGCACAATCCTGGGGGAAGCCGGCTCCGGAAAATCCGCATTGGTGCGCCGGATCGCGAGTGAGGCCTCGGAGGCGGGCGACTGGGTCACGCCGCAGCTGCGTATCCCGTCGGGAAGCGACCCCATCAAGCGAGTCGCCTCGGCTCTGCTGACCCTCGCCGACACGGCGGGTCTCCAGCAGCAAGGGAGCAGCGCATCGGCGACCTGCTGCGCCGCGTTGAGTCCGTGGCCGCCTCCGGCATCTCCCTGTCCGTGCACGCCCAGGACGGTCCTGAGCCGTATTCCGCCCTGACCGATCTGCTCATCGAGATCGGCCGTGCGGCGACCAAGCGCCACGCCATGGTGATGATCCATATTGACGAGGTCCAGAACATCACTGATGAGCACACGCGCTCCCAACTGCTCATCGCCCTCGGCGATGCTCTCACTCACGAGGCGCCCATAACCGTTCCCGGCGGTCTGAGCGTCGGCTCGGCGCTCCCCATCGCCGTCTATCTGACCGGGCTGCCCGAGTTCGCGGACATGGCCGGAGCCCGCTCCGGTGCCACCTTCGCGCGTCGCTTCCAGACCACCACACTGGAAACGATCGATGACGACGAGCTCCTAGCCGCGCTCCACCCCTTCATCAGCCAGGGCTGGCCCATCACCACGGCCGACGGCGGCACGGACCGGATCTTCATGGAACCCGCAGCCCAGCAAGCCATCGTCGACCTCTCCTGCGGGGAGCCGTTCCTCTTCCAGCTCGCCGGGACAGTGCGCCCTGGCACGCCAGCACCGACAGCATCATCACCGCCGAACACGTCACACCGGATGGAGCAGGCAGGCGGTCCGCGAGGCGGAGGCGCATGTGCAGCGCATCCTCGACCGGCTCCCACCGCGCGAGAGGGAATTCGTCGAGGCGATGGCCGAGCTCGCACCTGAGGAGCGTTCTCTGACGAACATCGCAGAACGGCTCGGCCACAAGAGGGCCACCGACGCGGGCCCCACCGCGCAGCGGCTCGACCTGACCCGCAGGATCATCCGGCGCGGCAGGCCCTACCGTTTCCAGCATCGTGCCGTCGGGGCCTATCTCACCTCCGAGTGGCCCGAGGTGGGCTAGCCCGGACTAACCGGCCTCAGCCGGCGAAGAGGGCGGCGGCCTCGGGCGAGCGCAGGCGCGCGGCGGCGGCGGCCACGCGCTCGTCAGTGTCGGTCAGGCTCATGCGCACCCGCCCGGCCCCGGCCTCGCCGTAGAAGTCACCGGGGGCCACGACGATCCCGAGCTCGGCGAAGGCCCCCCACGAGCTCGTAGGCGCTCATCGACTCGGGTCCCCGGAGCCACAGGTACAGGCCGGCCACGGAGGCCGGGTCGTTGACGAGCCCGGCGGCGGCGGTCGCCTCGACGAGCACCTCGCGGCGCTCCCGGTAGACCTCCTTCTGCACCTCCATATGAGCCTCATCGCCGAGGGCGGCCACGAGGGCGGCCTGCACCGGAGTCGGCATGAGCATCCCGGTGTGCTTGCGCACCTCGGTGACGGCGCCCACCAGCTCCGCGTCACCGGCGAGGAAGGCCGCCCGGTAGCCGGCCAGGGTTGGACTGCTTGGACAGGGAGTACAGGGCGAGCAGACCGGTTCGGCCCGCTTTCCCTCCGACCCTGGGATCCAGGAGGCTCGGGATCGGCTGAGTGTCCCACGGCGACTCCCACCCGAGCTCGGCGTAGCACTCGTCAGAGATGACGACGGCGCCCCGCGCCCGAGCCCAGGCAACGATCCGAGCCATCTGCTCGACGCTCAGGACGTGACCGTCGGGGTTGCCGGGGCTGTTGAGCCAGACGATGGCCACGGGTGCGTCCTCGGAGATGCCCCAGGTGGCGGGGTCGGCGTCGGTGTCCACGGGGACGAGGGGTGGCCCCCACGAGGCGGGCGCCGACGTCGTAGGTGGGGTAGGCGGCTCGCGGGTGCAGGACGAGGTCGCCGGGGCGCACCCCCAGGTGCAGCGGCAGGAGGGCCACGGACTCCTTGGAGCCGATGGTGGGGATGACCTCGTCGTCGCCCAGGCCGGCCACGCCCCGACGTCGCTCCATCCACTCGGTGATGGCGGCACGTACCACGGGGGCGCCGACCGCCGTCGGGTAGCCGGGGGCGTTGGCTGCCGTGGACAGGGGCGTTGCGGGCGATCTCAGGGGGTGGGGTCGACGGGCGTGCCCACCGCGAGGTCGACAACGCCGTCCGGGTGCTGGGCGGCCCGCGCCCGGTAGGGGCTCAGAGAGTCCCAGGGAAGTCGGGCAGGGCGAGCCGGCGGGGCAGGTGGTGGCTGGGGACGGTCTCAGGTGTCGCACTGGTGGTCACGGACCCTGATTCTTCCTCACACGCCGGGGGCGTCTCCACCCCGGCCCCGCCCGTCGACTCAGTAGCCGTTGGCCTCTCTCCACTCCACGTTCTGCGGGGGCAGGGCGGCGATCATGGGGTCGTCGTAGTCCAGGGCACCGGTCCTCTGGGCACCCCCGGGCGAGCCCAGTCCCTTGAGCTCGAAGAAGTCGATGTTGGCGCGGGTGTAGTCCTCCCACTCCTCGGGAACATCGTCCTCGTAGAAGATCGCCTCGGTGGGGCAGACGGGCTCGCAGGCTCCGCAGTCGACGCACTCGTCGGCGTTGATGTAGAGGCTGCGTTCACCCTCGTAGATGCAGTCGACGGGACACTCGTCGACGCAGGCGCGGTCCTTGACGTCGACGCAGGGCTGGGCAATGACGTACGTCATAGCAGCAGTGTCCTTTCTCCTCTGGGGATCCTCCCGCGCGGGTGGGCGGGGTCGGGCAAAGTATGGTCCCCCAGTGCCCGTCGACCCAAGAGGTGAGAGAGTGGCCGTCAGCACGCCGAAAACTCAGGGTTGTCACACCGCGATTACGTCACTACCGCGGCGCGAATGTCATAGGCAACAATCGATGCATCCCGATCTGCATGCCCGCCGTCACAGGAGCCGCAGACTCACGCAGCACTAGTTACAGATCATATCGACATCGCCGTCATACTTGGTGGTCAGGACGTCGTCGGGCAGGGCCTTGCCGTCGTGCTTGCGGGTGCGGGTGACAGTGATGTCGAATCCCGCTGCCCCCCGGAGGTGGGTTCACAGTTGGGACCGGACCCGTGCTCGGTCCTCACAGGACGAAAGTTGGAGCGCTCTGAGGAGGTGATCGACACGTCGTAGTACTTCGTGGACCACATCCGCACGTGGATCTGCTCACCGTCCAGCCATGCCTGGACCAGTACCGCGTGGGGCGTGGAGTTCGTGAACTTCATGTCGAGATTGCCGGTCCACAGGGTCGCCTCACGCCCAGCCGGGTAACGCTCGAAGTAGTACTGGTGGGGATGATGCTCGGTGTCATCCATCCCGGCCTCAAAACCGGCGTTGAAGGTGGTGGTGGCCACCTGGCTGAGTCCACCTCCCATCGCGTCAACATGCTCTCCGTTCTGAATGACCCCGGCGGCGGCGAACCCGTGCTCGTAGTCGACCTCGCCGAGGGCCTTCTCCAGGGAGAAGACCTCGCCGGGCTTGACGACCGTGCCGTTGACGAGCTCGGCTCCGCGAGTGAGGTTCTGCGTGCGCGGCGCGTCCCCGGCGTTGTACGGGGTGGCGAACTCGCCGATCGCCTCGCTGATGCCCCACTCGTTCTGCGGCGTCGTCACCGTCGGCTCGGCCACGACCATCGGCAGGGTCACGGTCCGACCGGCGGCATCGGTGGCGGAGGTGCCGGCCTTGAGCAGGCTTGCGGACAGGGCCGCGGTGTCGATGAGCTTGCCCTGGGCGGCGGGGACATACTGGGGACGCGCCCCGGGGGCGCCGGTGGCGGAGCCATCGATCTTCCAGGTCGCGTTCTGGACCGGGGTCTCGACCTGGCCGACCCTGGCGACGACGGCGTCACGCAGCGCGGTCGGGTCGAAGGTGGCGCTCAAGGTGCCGCCCTCGGAGGAGATCTTCAGCATCGCGGCGGTGTCCTGCGGCGAGAAGGCCGCGGCCGCACCGGGATTCTTGCTCTGTGCGCCGGCGCTCGCCGCATTCACGGTCAGCCCGCTGGAGAGCAGCGGCGTGAGGGTGCCGTCGACGAACTTCGTGGCTTCCTCATCGGTGATGGCGGGGATCGCAGTGCCCTCGGCCATGGCGAGGGTCTTCTTCCCCAGGGGCCAGGTGCCGGCGAGCTGCTTGAGAGAGGCATCGACGTCGAGGCCGATGCCGTTGCTCGCAGGGGTGGTGACCGGCTTGGTGCCCTCCAGGGTCACGGTCGCCGAGACCGCACCGTTGGCCATCGTGTCGACCCGGTCCTCCAGGGCGCCGCGCAGGGCGGTGGAATCGACCCGGATGACGGCGTCGGTGCGCTGACCGCCGAGGCGCTGGGTCAGGGTGACGGGATTGAGGGTGAACCCGGTGAGCTTCTTGACCGAGGCGTTGGTATCGACCGAGACGCCTGATTTGGCGGGCACGAGCTCGGCGCTCCCCTGCCCGACGGTGAGGGTGACGGGCTGGGCGAGCTGGTCACCGACGCCCTTGCTGATGCGGTCGCGGGCCTCCTCGGGACTCAGGCCGGAGACGTCGACACCGGAGACGGTGGTGCCCGAGGCGATGTGCTGGGTGGTCCACCAGGCGATGCCGCCCCAGGCCAGCAGCAGGGCGGCGGCCCCAGCGGCGCAGGCGGCGGGGATGAGGCGCCGACGGCGCGAGGCGCGCGACCCGGATGCCGGGCTCTTCGGGTGCGATCGATGGCGGCATATCGCCGGAGCTCGGAGCTCCATGCGCTGACCCTGCCGAGTCTCGGCCGCTCGCATCGGCACCGATCGACTCGTAGGGCGAGAGGGCCTCGGCAGGGGTGGTGGCCTCGTCGACGACGCTCGTCGACACCGGCGTCGTCACCGGTTCAGCGACTGCGGCATCGGCGGCGGCCGGCTCGGAATCGGCCGCCTCATCGGACTCGTCAGCAAGGGAGGCGGTCTCCCCCACACCCTGGTCGGCGGCCTCACCGGCATCCTCGACGACGGATGCCTTCTGCGTGGGCTGCTCGACGACGGCCGAAGCCTTCGCAGTCTCCTCGGCCTCCTCGACGGGCCCGGTCGGCCTGACGGACTCAGCGGGCTCGACAGCTGACGGTGTCGGCTGCGACCTCGAGGCGGCGGGCTTCTTCCCGCGGTTGACGGACTGGCTCATGGGCGGCGGTTCCTCTCAGGCATCGGCACGACGACGACGGGCGTTCTCGCGGAAACGCTCCTGGGAGTTGAGGATGACCTTGCGGATGCGCACGGCCTCCGGGGTGACCTCGACGCACTCGTCGTCGGCCGCGAACTCGAGGGCCTCCTCCAGGGTGAGGCGGCGCGGCGGCACGAGGGCCTCGAAGGTGTCCGCGGTCGAGGAGCGCATGTTGGTCTGCTGCTTCTCGCGGACCACGTTGACGTCCATGTCCTCGCCGCGGGGGTTCTCCCCCACGACCTGGCCCTCGTAGGTCTCCTGGGTGGGCTCGACGAAGAAGCTGCCGCGGTCCTGCAGGCGGATGAGCGCGTAGGCGGTCACGGCCCCGGCGCGGTCGGAGACGAGGGAGCCGGTGGTGCGCGAGACGATCTGCCCGGCCCAGGGGGCGTATCCCTCGGCGATGGAGGAGGCGATGCCGGTTCCGCGGGTCTCGGTGAGGAACTGGGTGCGGAAGCCGATGAGGCCGCGGGCCGGCACGAGGAACTCCATGCGGATCCAGCCGGTTCCGTGGTTGGTCATGGTCTCCATCTGGCCCTTGCGGGCGGCCATGAGCTGGGTGACGGCGCCCAGGTACTCCTCGGGGACGTCGATGGTCATGCGCTCGATGGGCTCGTGGCGCTTGCCGTCGATGGTGCGGGTGACCACCTGGGGCTTGCCGACGGTCAGCTCGAATCCCTCGCGCCGCATCTGCTCCACGAGGATCGCCAGTGCCAGCTCGCCGCGTCCCTGCACCTCCCAGGCGTCGGGCCGGGTGGTGGGCAGGACCCGCAGGGACACGTTGCCGATGAGCTCACGGTCCAGGCGGTCCTTGACCTGGCGGGCGGTGACCTTGGCGCCCTTGGTGCGCCCGGCCATCGGGGAGGTGTTGATGCCGATGGTCATGGCGATGGCCGGGTCGTCCACGGTGATGAGCGGCAGGGGGCGCGGGTCCTCGGGGTCGACGAGGGACTCGCCGATGGTGATGTCCTCGATCCCGGCGACGGCGACGATGTCACCGGCGTGCGCCTCCTCGGCGGGCTTGCGGTCCAGGCCCTCAGTGACGAGGAGCTCGGAGACGCGGGCGGAGGTGAGCGAGCCGTCGTGGCGGGCCCAGGCCACCGTCTGCCCCTTGCGCAGGGTGCCGTTGTGGATGCGCAGCAGTGCCAGACGCCCCAGGAAGGGTGAGGCGTCCAGGTTGGTGACGTGGGCCTGCAGGGGCGCGCCGTCCTCGTAGGAGGGGCCGGGGATCCGCTCGATGATGGTGCGGAAGAGCGGCTCGAGGTTCTCACTGGCCGGCAGCTCGCCGTCGGCCGGGGCCTCGGTGTCGGCGCGGCGGGCCTTGGCGGAGGCGTAGATGACGGGAACGTCCAGGACGGCGTCGAGGTCGATGTCGGGGTGCTCGTCGGCCAGGTCGCTGGCCAGGGACAGCAGCAGGTCGGTGGACTCGGCGACGACCTCGTCGAGCCGGGAGTCGGGGCGGTCCACCTTGTTGACCACGAGGATGACCGGCAGGTTCGCGGCCAGGGCCTTGCGCAGCACGAAGCGGGTCTGGGGCAGGGGGCCCCTCGGAGGCGTCGACGAGGGAGGACGACGCCGTCGACCATGGACAGCCCGCGCTCGACCTCACCGCCGAAGTCGGCGTGACCGGGGGTGTCGATGACGTTGATGACGATGCCCTCGGGGCAGCCGGCGTCCGCGGCCGAGGGGCCCGAGTAGTGGACCGCCGTGTTCTTGGCGAGGATCGTGATGCCCTTCTCGCGCTCCAGCTCACCGGAGTCCATGACGCGCTCACCGGTGGTCTCCTCGGTGGCCCGGGCCCCGAAGGCGCCCGCCTCCCAGAGCATGGCGTCGACAAGAGTGGTCTTGCCGTGGTCGACGTGGGCGACGATGGCGACGTTACGCAGGTCCTGGCGCACGCTCATGGGGCACTTCTTCCGGTGGGGGACGCCGCGGGCCAGGCACCTCTCACGGCACCGGCCACAGGGCATGAAACAGGGAAAGACTAGAGGACGTCGGTCGCGACCTGCCATGGCAGGGCCGACACCCGGCCTGTGCCGCCTCTCACCTCGACCATTCAGGAGCCGACGGCATCAACCGCTGTGCGGGACTGCGAGCCACGAGCCGCCGGTCACTCCACAGCCGGCTCGACTTGCTCCACCTCCGGGGAGACGGCGCACGCCCACAGACACCCGAGCAGCACCAACACGCATGCCCCGGCGGTCATCAGCACACCCGCACCCTGGCCCAGCCACACCGCAAGGGCGGGAACAGCCACGTAGCCGAGCGGCGCAACACCATCCCCGGCGAGGTAGTCCAAGGCGAAGACAGAGGGCAGCGCGTCACGCTCAACTCGAGACTGAAGAAACGTCTCCCACGCCACCGCCGTCGACGCAATCACAGTACTCGACACACATACCAACGCCGCGACAAGCCAAAGAGGCGCACCGAGCACCACGCCGACCGGAACCGGTACGAAGCTGAGGAGCGCAACCAGGCACAGCACCGGGCGCGACAAGCGGGATGGCACAGGAAGCAAGGACCCAACGATTCCACCGACCGCAAACAAGGACTCACTGACTCCGATGAACCATAACGCCCGATAATCATCGCACAGCATCACCGGGTATATCGTCATGTAACTCCCCCACACCGTAAAGTGCCATACACCGGAGCCGACCAGCACAACGAGAACACCTCGGGAACGTACGGCGACCCGCAGGCCCCGCTTCAGCGCGGTGACGCGATCCGCACTACCCGTTCTGCGCCCTCTCGGCAGGCGGGCCTGCGACAGCAGGCACACGAGCATCAGCAGGGAGACCAGCCACCAAGCGTCGGCAACACCTCGCCATGACTGCACCACCGCAATAAGTCCAGGGCCGGCGACCGCGCACAGACCAGCGACAACAGCCCTGGCGGAATTCATCCGATCCAACAGATCCGACCGCACGAGGTCTGCGACATAGGACCCCATCGTTGGGTACATGATCGATGCGACGAACTCCAAGGCGAATGACACAGTGACGTACACGCCGAGCCCAACCGAGCCATCACGACTCAGCATCGCGATACCGCCACAGATGACGACCCATGCGGCTGCCGCACCGCCGAACATGGTCTTGGGGCTGACGTGAACCAGCATCTGCGGAGCCAGCAACGCACCCAAGATACCCGGCAGCGCGCCCACGCCGAGGACCAGCCCGACGCCGGAGGCGCTGTAGCCCTCCGACGCCACAGCTATCGCCAGCAATGCGGGAACCGCCGAATTCGCCAGGACATACAGGCCTCGCGACACAAGAAACTCAACGACGTACTCCTCCGCCATCAGCTTCATTCGGCTACCCTTCCCGCCACGCAGCCAGTACGTGTTCGTCCGTCTCGCCGCCGTTCACCAAGTACACCAAGGCGCCGATAGGGGGGGTCATAGGAGCACGGTCACGGCCGCGAGCGCGGCGGCGAGCAGCACTGCGACGATGACGACCGGACGGTTGAGGCTGCTGGTCACGCCGGTGGTCGTGCCCGGCGCCACATCGCCGGCGGCCCGACCGGGACGGCTGCGCACCTGCTCGGCGTAGGCCTCGATGAGGGCTCCGGCGTCGCCGGTGTCGAGGTTGGTGCGGTGAGTCCCTTCCCCCGTGAGGTACTCCGGGCGCACCGCTGGGGCCGGCTCGGAGTCACGCAGGCCGTCGCGCCGCTCCTGCTGCTCGCGCAGCGCCTGGCGGCGCCGGAAGGACTCGGCCATGCCGCCGCGGCGGGGAGCGGCCGAGGCGCGCACCTCGACGTCGTCGGGCGTGATGACCGCCAGTCCCCAGCGGGTGCGGCACAGCTCGACCTCGTCCCAGCCCAGCACGTGGGTGCGCCAGGCGTTGCGGATGGTGAGGGCCTGCGGGGTCAGGGTGATCTGCGGGGCCCACCACAGCAGCCAGGTGAGGAAGGTGAGTGCTCCCGCCCAGGCCAGGGTGCGCAGCCCGTGGGCGGCGCCGTCGGCCAGGCCGATCGTCAGGGACATCCCCCCTGCGGCCAGGCCGATGAGGGCGGTGCCGAGGCGGGCCGGCAGGGACCGGATGACGACGGTCGGCATGACAGGGGGCACAGTGGTGGACACGGTGGTGGGCACGTCTTCTTGCACGGGCGCATCATGCCGCACCGACTCGCGTCCGTCGTCATCCGCTCCGGTTGAGGGCACCGGCTCAGCTCTTGACGTAGCCGATGCTCTCGGGCCGGAAGGAGGCCAGTCCCTGGGCGCCGAAGTTGCGCAGCGTCTTGGGCACGGCGGTCAGCTGCATGCGCTGGTAGATCGGGATGTTGAAGACGTTCTCCCACAGGACCTTGTCGAGCTCGTTGGCGAGCTTGTTGCGCTCGGCGCCGTCGGGGGTCGAGCCGATCTTGGCGACGTACTGGTCGACCTCGGGGACGGACAGTCCGGTGTAGTTGGACTGGCTGGTCGAGGCGTAGTACTGGCCCACGTTGGCCAGGGGGTACTGGGTGTTCTCGGTGGTGAAGGCCGTCAGCGCGTAGTTCTTCTTGTTGAGGTACTCCGGGAAGTACTTGTCGATCTCGACGGTGGAGACACTGAGCTTGATGCCGACCTCGCCCAGCTGCTTCTGGAGGAGGTTGGCCTCGTTGGTGGCCACCGGGGCGTTGGAGGATGGTCATCACCAGCTCGAGCTTCGTGCCGTCCTTGGCGCGCACGCCGTCGGATCCGGCCACCCAGCCGGCGCCGTCGAGCAGCTTCTTGGCGGCCTCGACGTCGTGGCCCCAGCTGGTGGAGTTGTCCTGGTAGCCCTCCTGGACGGGCAGGAAGAAGCGGTTGCCCAGGAGGGCCTTCTTGGCGTCCACGGGCAGACCCGCCAGGTCGGAGGCCGCGATGGCCTCGCGGTTGCAGGCCCGAGTGATGGCCTGGCGCACGGCCTTGTCCGCCAGAGGACCGGAGGAGGCGTTGAACATGATGTGACGCCACTGCAGGCCGGTGTTCTGGCGGACCTCGGCGTCGTCGCGGCCGCTGGCCTGCTGGTAGACGTCGGCGGAGAAGATGTAGTCCAGGACGTCGATCTCCTTGTTGGCGAAGGCCTGCCCCAAGGCCGAGTCGTCCAGGACGTGCAGGGTGACGGTCTCGAGCTTGGGGGTGGCGCCCCACCACTTGTCGTTGCGCTCCAGGGTGATGACCCTGCTTGGACTCGTCAGCTCTTGATCTTGAAGGGGCCGGCGAAGTAGTCGTTGTTGAACTTGGTGGCGCCGGCCATCGACTCGTTGAAGGTCTTGGCGTCGGCCATGAGCTCCCTGGGGGTGATGCCGGCCAGGGGATTGGACCAGTCGGGGTAGACCGAGTTGAAGGTGACCTTGGCGGTCTGCTTGTCCACGATCTCGACCTTCTCGACCTTGTCGATTCCCTCGACGGTGGCCCAGGAGTAGCTGGGGTCCTTGACGTGGTCGAAGAACACCTTGATGTCCTCGGAGTCCCACTTGCGCCCATTGCCCCAGGTGGCCTTCTCGTTGACGGCCACGGTGACCACGGTCTTGCCGCCGACCTCCGCGGCCTCGAGCTTGGTGAGGAAGTCGGGGTTCGGCGTCGCCTTGCCGTCCGCGGCCCAGTCGACGGTGAAGGGGGAGACGAACTTCATGACCAGCCACATGTCGACGATGTTGCCGTCCACGGTCGCGGCGTTCCAGTTCGCCGGCGCCGAGCCGATGCCGAAGCGCAGCGTGCCCCCGTCCTGGAGCTCGTCGGGGGCGGCGGTGGGCACGCCGGCGGTGGAGCCCGAGGAGCCGGAGCCGTTCTTGGCGCAGGCCGCCAGGGCGGTCAGGACGGCCGCGGAGGTCGTCGTGGCGAGGAACATGCGACGGTTGAGCTTCATGGGAATCTCCGTTCACTATGGGCGCCGTCGTCGGCGCGCGGTGGTGGGCAGGATCGGTGGACTGATCGGTGGACAGTGCGATGGGTGGACTCGGGGGCGAGGGACGTCAGAAGACCGCGGTGCGCTCGGGGTAGTAGCAGGCGACGTCGTGGTCCTCACCCTGGGAGCGGAACTCCGGCATGGCTCCCAGGCAGGCCGAGCGCTCGTCGTCGGTGAGTCCTGAGGCGAACTTCGGGCAGCGGGTGCGGAAGCGGCAACCCGAGGGCGGGTTGGCGGGGCTGGGCAGGTCGCCCTCCAGGACGATGCGGCTGCGACCGCGTTCCTTGGCCGGGTCCGGGATGGGGATCGCCGAGAGCAGGGCCTGGGTGTAGGGGTGGGCCGGGGCCTCGAAGATGGTGTCGACGTCGCCGATCTCCACGATCCGCCCCAGGTACATGACGGCGACGCGGTCGGCGATGTGGCGCACCACTGACAGGTCGTGGGCCACGAAGAGGTAGCTGAGCCCCATGGTGGCGCGCAGCTCGTCGAGCAGGTTGATGACGCCGGCCTGGATGGACACGTCCAGGGCGGAGACCGGCTCGTCGAGGACCAGGAGACTGGGCTCGAGGGCCAGGGCGCGGGCGATGCCGATGCGCTGACGCTGCCCGCCGGAGAAGTTGCGCGGGTAGCGGTTGGCGTGACTGGGCTCGAGCCCGACGAGCTCCATGAGCTCCTCGATGCGCGGCCCGATGTCCGCCTTCTTCCAGCCGTTGGCCCGCAGCGGCTCGGCGATGATGTCGAAGATCGGCAGGCGCGGGTCCAGGGAGGCCATGGGGTCCTGGAAGACGATCTGCAGGTCGCGGCGCACCTGGCGACGCTCGGCCCGCCCCAGGTCGGCCGTGTCCTTGCCCAGGACCACGATCCTGCCCTCCTGGGGCGCCTGGAGGGAGAGGACCTCCATGAGGGTGGTGGTCTTGCCGCAGCCGGACTCGCCGACCAGGGCCAGGGTCTCGCCCCGGCGGACGTCGAAGGAGACGCCGTCGACGGCGTGGACGGTGCCCACGCGTCTCTTGAAGACGGCTCCCTTCATGAGGGGGAACTCCTTGACGAGGTCGGTGACGCGCAGGACCTCGGGGCGCTCGGCATGCGGCAGGCTCATGGTCTCGGGGGTCTTGAGAGCCGGGACGGGGTAGATGTGGGAGTAGTCGAGCTGGTCCCGCTCGATCTCGTCGCGGCGGCGGCAGGCCGAGTACTGGGCGCCGGAGCGGGTCTCCTCACCGTCGGTCCCGTCGCGCTCCACGAGGGTGAGCGCCGGCTCCTCCTGGGCGCACTCGGCCTGGGCCATGGGGCAGCGGGGGATGAAGGGGCACCCTCGGGGCAGCTCCAGCAGCGAGGGCGGGTTGCCCTCGAGGGTGGCCAGGGCCGAGTCCTTGCGCGCGTCCAGACGGGGCAGGGAGCCGAGCAGGCCGATCGTGTAGGGCATGCGCGAGCGGTAGAAGATGTCGTCGACGTCGCCGGTCTCCACGATGCGCCCCGCGTACATGACGGCCACCCGGTCCGCCATGCCGGCCACGACCCCCAGGTCGTGGGTGATCATGATGACGCCGGCACCGGTCTCCTTCTGGGCGGTGCGCAGCACGTCGAGGATCTGGGCCTGGATGGTGACGTCGAGAGCCGTGGTGGGCTCGTCGGCGATGATGAGATCGGGGTCGTTGGCGATCGCGATCGCGATGACGGCCCGCTGGCGCATGCCGCCGGAGAACTCGTGGGGGTAGGCCTTAGCACGCACCTGCGGGTTGGGGATGCCCACCAGGTCGAGCAGCTCGACGGCGCGCTTGTGGGCGTCCGCCTCGCTCATCTCGGGATGGTGGATCCGCAGGGCCTCGACGATCTGGGCGCCCACCGTGTACACGGGGGTCAGGGCGCTGAGCGGGTCCTGGAAGACCATGGCGATCTGGGAGCCGCGAATGCGGGACATGTAGCCGTCGGGCCGCCCCAGCAGCTCGGTGCCGTGGAGGCGCACCGACCCGGTGACCTCGGCGGACTCGTCGAGCAGTCCCATGACCGCCGTGGAGGTGACGGACTTGCCCGAGCCGGACTCGCCGACCAGGGCCAGCACCTCACCGCGGGCGACTGACAGGTTGACTCCGCGCACGGCGTTGACGCGCCCGTCCTCGGAGGGGAAGGAGACGTGCAGGTCGGCGACCTCCAGCAGCGGGGCGGTGCTGGAGGGTCCGGGAGCGCGTCGTCGGCGCTTCTGACGTCGACGGCGGGCACGCCGCGGCTCTTCGTGGCCTCGGTGGACGTGCTGGGGCTGCTCGTGGGAGCTCATGCCTTGCCTCCGGACTTGGACGAGGGGTCGATGGCATCGCGCAGACCGTCACCCATGACGTTGACGCACAGGAGCATGAGGACGAGCACGGCTGCCGGGGCCAGGAAGATCCAGGGGTAGGTGGTCGCCGAGCGCTGCCCTCGGCGATGAGGGTGCCCAGGGAGGTGTTGGGCGACTGGACCCCGAAACCGAAGTAGAGACAGCGTCGTCTCGCTGATGACGGCGTAGGCCACGTTGATGGTGGCGTCGACGATGAGCAGGGGAGGCGATGTTGGGCAGGGATGTGCCGGGCGATGATGACGGGGACTGGGCACGTTCATGAAGCGGGCGGCGTTGACGCACTCAGGTTCTTCACGCTCAGGGTCAGGGAGCGCACCACGCGGGCCGTGAGCATCCAGCCGAAGCCGGCCAGGAGGACGATGAACAGCACGATGGAGCCCTTTGGCGGCTCCGGCCCGCTGGGAGAGGATCGCGATGATGAGGAAGGAGGGGACCACCAGGAGCAGGTCGGTGGCCCACAGGGCGATCTTCTCCCACCAGCCGCCGAAGTAGGCGGCCGAGGGATCCGATGACGGCGGCGACGCCCGTCTGGAGCAGGGCGACGAAGACGCCGATCATCATGGACTTGCGGGTGCCCTCCACCACCATCGCGTAGACGTCGCGGCCTGCCCTGGGTGGTGCCGAACCAGTGATCGGCGCTGGGGGCCTGGAGGAAGGCGGCGGAGTCGACGTCGGTGAAGGTCCAGGGGGTCACGGCGTCGCCGAAGAGCGCGAAGAGCACCATGAGCAGGAAGCCGACCGCGCCGACCACCGCCCCTTGTTGCGCCAGAAGCGCCGGGTGATGATCTGCCTGCGGGTCAGACGCCGGGAGTCCCTGGGGGTCTCCTTGGTGATGTCGCCCAGGTCCTCGGGGCTCAGCGGGGCCTCCCCGCCCTGCTCGACGGCGGCGTAGCCGCCCACCGTCATCTGCTTGCCGATGGAGGCCATCCCGTTGGGTTCAGCGTTGCGCGTCATGGGTCAGCTCACCCTCACTCTCGGGTCGACGATCGCCACGAAGACATCGGACAGGAGCGCACCGGTGAGGGTGCACAGCCCGGAGAAGGCGACGACGGCCGTCACCCGTTGATGTCCATGCCGGAGATCGCACTGATGGAGTACTTCGCCCATGCCAGCAGCCGTAGACCCTGCTCGGTGATGGCGGCGCCGGTGAACAGGGTGGCCAGGGCGAAGGCAGAAGTAGGGTGGCTATGGGGATGAGCGCGGGTGCGCAGCGCGTGGCGGGTCAGCGCCTTGCGCTTGACGAGGCCCTGGCTCGGGCGGTGCGCACGTAGTCGGCGCCCAGGTGTCGAGCATGAGGTTGCGCTGGAAGCGGGAGTAGGAGGCGATTCCGCCCAGCGACATCGACAAGGTGGGAAGCAGAAGGTGCTGGAGGCGACCGAGGGCGCCTCCCCTCACCGGTGAACTCTGGAAGATCTGGTAGCCGGAGGAGCGGTTGATCTGCACGGCCAGGACCTGCAGGAGGATCGCGATGACCATGGCGGGGTGGAGATGATGATCATGGAGATCAGGGAGATCGCGCGGTCGGAGAAGCGGTACTGGCGCGTGGCGGTCCAGGCCCCCAGGGCCACTCCCCCGACCATGCCGATGGCGGCGCCCAGGAACACCAGCCGCACTGGAGACGAGGATCTTGGTGCCGATGAGGGTGTTGATGAGCTCGCCCTTGGGGGTGCGTCCCCAGTCCCAGTGGAGGACGACGTTGCGCAGCCAGGTGACGTAGCGGTCCCACACGGGCAGGTCGTGGCTGATGTTGTACTTGACGAGGTTGGCGTGAATGGCGTCCCAGTTGAGAGAGGGGTCCTGACGGTTCCACAGGGCCGAGGGATCCAGGAGTGCCGAGGCCAACAGATAGGCCAACGACGTGGCGATGAATAGCAGGACCGCGTAGTTTCGCGATCCGGCGCGCCAGGTACGGGAGCATGCGTTCTCCTCCTTCGGACAACCCACCGGGTGCAAGGACCACCGGCCCGCAGCAGGCGCACCTGGCGGCGTTGGAGGTGACACCGTACGAACAAAATGAATGGGGTCACAATACCCGTCGCGTGAAACTCGATGGATAGCATTTCCAGTATTCAGGAAATGCCCAAATGGTTAATAGTGGAGGAGAAATAAAACGCGGCGGTGGCCTCGAATCCCACCAGCGCGTCGCGGGAATCCCTCAATCAGATAAGGGAAGCAGGCCGACACGTGAACACGTGTCAAAACCCGTCAGAAACTGGCGCGTTCATGCGTTCCAGGCCCTGGGCGAGCAGCTCAGGTAGGGACGGCGCCGCGGCCGGGTCGTGGGCGTAGACCACGAGGACCTCGTCGAGTCCACCGGGCGGCCTGCTCACGCAGGCGGGCGGCGACGTCGTCGGTCGTTCCGACGAAGGACAGGACATGGCCGCCCCGACGGCGTCCTTCTCTGCCGGGCGCGTAGGCGCGCCAGGCCTGCGGGGCCCTCACTGGGCGGGTCGAGCGGGCCGGGCCCGATTGCCGACGATGCGGGCGGCGGCAGCCGTGGCAGTGCTGAACAGCAGGCGGGGCCTCCTCCCGGCTGGGAGCCACCATGACATTGACGGCGGCCGCGACTCCGCAGGCGTCCGGAGCGCCTTGAGGCCTGGGGCGCCTTCCGTCCGGGACCCGAGGACGGAGCAGGTGGCGATGGCCGCCTCGGCCTGGACCGGGGCGAAGTGCGAGGCCACGGCGAAGGGCAGTCTGAGCCGTCCCGCGACGCGGGCCCTGCTGACTGAGGCCGAGCGCCCAGACGTCCCGGGTGCGTGCCTCCCGGGATGGCCCGTACTCGGGGCCGTCGGGCTCAGGCCCTGGACGGCGTCGTCGAGAACACCGGGGGCGCCCAGGAGGAGGGGATCCGGGGACCTGTTCCGGTACGGGCTCGTCACCGAGGTAGGTGAGGATCTCGAGGACTCGGCGAAGCGGCTCCGATCGGAGGCCCTCGGCGCAGCGCGGCGGCGGTGCGCCGGTCGGTCGCCAGGGGCCCGCCCCGAGTCCCAGGTCGACCCGGCCCGGCAGAGGCGGCCAGGGTCCCGATCTGCTCGGCGACGACGAGCGGGGCGTGGCTGGGCAGCACGCAGTCCGCCGGAGGCAGACGCCCAGACGCTCGGTAGCGGCCAGGACCTGCCCGCGTGAGGACGATGGTCGCTGAGGAGGTAGGTGGCGGAGCCGTGGTGCTCGGCAACCAGTAGCGCTCATAGCCGGCGGCGTCGGCGGCCTCGAGCGAGGGTGATCATTTCGGTGAGGGCGTTTGTGCGGCTGCATCCGGCGCTGACGGGGACCATGTCCGCATGACGGACAGGACGGGTACGGCCCGCCTTTCGCTGACTCATGCGGGCATCTCTAACTCTCACCGACCACCTGGAACGGGTTTGAGGGCCCGTGTGCTGCCGAGCACAGAGCGCGGCGAGGGCACGGAGGGTCGGACTCGTGCCGTTCGGGGATGGTCAGCGAATCCGGCTGCGCACGGGCAGCAGGCCGGTGGCGACTACTGACCTGAGGATGTCCCCCACGATGAAGCGGCACCAGGCCCAGGGTCAGGTAGTGCCCCAGCTGGCGCCGGTGGCGACCTTCAGCCAGATCAGGCCCGGACGTAGACCGAGGCCGAGGCCAGCAGCATGAGGGCGACGCCAGTGGCGACCCGAGCGGTCGTGGAGCCGGAGTGGCGCGACCACACGGTGGCGGCGCGTCCGGCGATGGCGGCGATGAGGGTGTAGCCGATGACGTAGCCGAAGGTGACGCCCACGCCACCGTTCCAGCCGGCCAGGACCGGGGCGCCGACGGCGGCCAGACGCCGAGACATCGCGGACAGGGCGCGGCGCAACCGAGGGACGGCGCCGACGCCCAGAGCGGCGAAGGTGCCCATGGAGATCGGCACAGGGGTGAAGGGCAGGGGGATCGCGATCTGACCGATGAGGATCAGGGCGACGGTGCTCGGCCAGGATCAGCCCGACCTCACGAACGCGGACAAGAGCGGGGTTGGGCGGCGCTGGTAACGGATTCTGAGCGGGCCGCGGAGCCGGCGGCCGGGGTGGAGGGTTTGGTGATCATGCCTCAACACTACGGGCAGACGCGCGTCGCGAACGACCGATCATGCCGAGCACCACACCATCATTTGGAGGAAACCTACAAAGAATGCAGGGTCACTCTCCCGACCGCACAAGATAGGTGGTTTTCACAGTTCTCACAGGTGCCCGTCGATCCAGGTGAGGATGTCGCCGGTGACCTGGTCCCGTTGGTCTCGTTGAGCAGCTCGTGGCGCCCGCCCGGGTAGAGGATGACGGAGACCTCTCGCACGCCGGCGCTGCGGGTAGAGGGTCGCGGCCGCTGACGCCCGCCCCATGGCGCCGACCGGGTCCCCTGTCACCGGGAGGCCAGGAGCACGGGCAGCCCTGCGGGCACCGGCGTGCGTGGGAGGCCGTTGACGGCTCTGCCCGGCGACGGCGGTCGCGGAAGAAGCTGGAGGTGCACACGAATCCGACCAGGGGTCGGCGACGTCGGTCAACCTCGTGGACATCCCGGCTGATCCAGTCGGCCTTGGTGCGGGCTGGGGGCGAAGTGTCGCTGGTAGCAGGGCGAGCGCGCATTGAGCAGGCCGGAGGCATGGCGAGGTCCGCAGCGTCGGGACTCCCCGGCGCAGATCGCGGTGGCGGGCCGGGTCAGCGCGCCGTTCCCCGCACCGGTCCCCAGCAGGATGAGACCGGCCAGCTCACCTCCGCGGCGCGCGGCCAGGTCGCGGGCCAGGAAGGAGCCCCAGGAGGCCCATGAGGAAGACGGGGACACCGGGCCAGGCCCGCCGAGCCGCATCCAGACGGTGCCCATGTCGGCGACGACCCTCTCCCAACCACCCCGCTCGGGCGACGAAGCCGAAGGCACCGCTGCAGTCGCGCCGTGGCCTCGGTGGTCTCGGTCATAGACTGCATAGCTCTCCTCCACCGCTGAGGCGGCGAAGCGGGCGTATCGCGAGCGTGCTCGGCCGCATGCCGTGGGCGATGACGATGATGCCCCGCGGGCGGCGCCGGGCACCTGCGGGCGCGGCGCCGCCACGGGCGCACCGGGCGCCGGCCTCAGGAGCGTCGGCCACCAGGAGGAGCCGTCGATGAGCCACTCGCAGCCAGATGTGCACGACCAGACGCGTTCCGTCATCGGCCGTGAGCCGAGTAAGGCTGGTCTGCACGGTCCTCCTCAGACAGCATCATCAATCGTCGTCAACGGAGCGTTGGTCACGCTCAGGTCGGCATCGGTCATCATTGATCGTGTCGACGGCTGACGATCGGCATGACGTCGGGGTCACGGGGCAGGGGTCCGAGATCTCCCGTCGCCCCAGGTAGAAGCCTAGTTGCCCGATGCCGAGCCGGCAGCATGACCGCCGGGAGCGATTCTCAGACGCCCCAGACGGGAACGCTGCCCGGAGCCGCCACAGACGGCCACTGATCCGCCACTGATGACTGACTGCACCGAGCATCACCTATATTCCTGATGGTTTCGCTGAGTCCCAGTCGCTCGTATCCGGACAGTTCTCCCGATAGATCCCGCCCACCCGCTCCGGTTCGCCCTGGTTTACGGTGGCTGCCATGGCCGTCTCACCTCGTTCCCGCCGTCTGTCTACCTGCTGTCCTCATCCGGGCGCCTCGACGGGGACGCCGGAGCGGTGAGCACCGCGCCCCAGGTGCCCTCCAGCTGCGGCAGAACACGGGCCATGGACGGGCACTGGGCCTGCGGCGCCTCGGGTCACGTCGAGGCCGCCGAGAGCGCGCTGGAGACGGCTCTGCGGGAGACCGACGAGGAGCTGGGGATCCGTGCCGAGGCGAAGGACCTGACTGCGCTGACGGCGATGCGCCCAATGACCCCGGCGGCGCGGCTCTGGAGCAGCGCATCGACCCGTTCTTCACGCTGCGGACCTCGACGGGCACGCCGAGCGTGCGCGAGCCGGCCAAGAACGCGGGTCTGCGCCGGTTCTCCTGACAGATCCCGCTGAGCGGTTCCGCCGCACGAGCGCCAAGTCCTGGACCTGCTGGCCGGGTCCCTCGACGGCGGAGTCCAGTGCCCCCGGTCATCACCTTCGGCTTCGACGAGGGCCAGGACATCGCCTGTTACGGCGTCGCCCTGCCGCACTGAGCTCAGCTCGCCAGGAAGGCCTCGATGGCGGGAAGCTCGCGGCGGGCCTGGGCCAGGCCGGCCTCGAAGGCGGTGACGATGCGGTCGAGGCGTAGCTCGCCGTTGGCGATGGGCATGCGCTCGGGCCGGAAGAGGTAGACGCCCCTGGCTGCAGCAGCCGCTCCAGCTCGTCGACGGTACGGTTGTAGTTCTCGGGGCGGTCGATGACGGCCTGGACCAGGGCCGGGTAGCGGCAGAGCCGCTGGAGGATCTCGATCTCGTGGCGTCGCGTGGACGGTTTGCGGTAGCCCTCAGGGCGGGTCACGACCACGAGCATCTTGTCGTACCCGTCGGCGCAGGCGGCGTCGACGGCGAACCCGCCGGTGGGCCCCGACGGCGCCGTCCACGTAGGGGACGCCGTCGACCTCGACCATGCGGGCATGAGCACCGGCATCGACGACGACGCGCGCGCCCGCACGAGCAGGTCCGCCATGGAGGCATGTCCTCCAGGCCCCAGTAGACCTCCTCACCGGTGTCGCAGCGAAAGGCGCCCAGACGTACCGTGGCCGGTGAGGCGGCGAGGTCTCCAGTCGAAGGGGATGGACTCGTCGGGGGCGGAGGTGTGCAGGTAGATGTGCTCGGAGGTTGAGTAGCCCTTTCCGGTCACGAAGCTGCCCCAGCCGCCGGCCTGGGGGTCGGTGGTCAGCCCCAGATGAGGCCTCGCGGGTGCGCCAGGTGTCCCGGGAGACGAAGTTGCAGGTGTTGGTGCAGCCGGCGGAGATGCCACCGACCCAGGAAGGAAGAGCCGGCTCCAGCATGACACGCACGAGGCCGGCCGTGTAGGCCCATGCGCATACCGCCGCTCTCGAAGACGAGGGCGACGTCGTCGGGGCCGGGTGACGGGAGCGGCCGGTGACTGGGGTCGCGGAGACAGGGAGCGGAGCCCGTAGAACAGAGATCGGAGACGGACGGGACGCGGGCTCACGCCGGGGCCTATGGGGTTTCCATGGCGCCATCGACGGGTGATTCCCGCCCCATGTCGGCCGAGCGGTCGGGAGGTAGCGTGAGTCATGACTACCTCACGCGCGCTGCGCATCCTTGAGCCGATGACCATGCGGGCTGACTGCCGCAACGCTGTAGCTGCCGCCGATGCCATGTACTCGGTCGAGGCGCGGGACGGCGTCGTCACCGGACTGGCACGTGGTCTCACTACGCCAGCGCGCGCGGTGGGCGCTTTCAGCACGATCGTTGTGGAGGCCACGGCGGTACTGAGGGGGCGCCCGTCCCCCAACGACCTGGGGCTGTGGTCCGACGAGCAGGTCGCCGGCCAGCCGCCGCCTGGTGGAGGCGATTCACGCCGGCGGGGCCCTGGCCGGTATTCAGATCGGGGCACGGCGGGGCGCAAGTCGAGACCCGGCCGTGGCGACCCAAAGGTGGAGGGTGCGCGCACCGGCACCTGGAGGGCTGGGAGCTGCTGGCCCCAGCGATCCCCTTCCCGGGCACGCGGTTCCCGCCGAGCTGGATGAGGCCGGTATCCACCGGATCGTGGAGGCCTTTTGCAGCGGCCGCGCGCCTGTCGAGGCTGGTACGACGTCATCGAAGATCCACGGCCACGGCTACCTCATCCACGAGTTCCGCTCTCGTCCAACCAGCGCACCGACTCCTACGGCGGAAGCGTTGAGAACCATCCAGCGCTTCCCGCTCAGGTGGTGCGCGCGTGCGCGAGGCCATCGGGCCGACACGCTGCTCGATATCCGGCTGTCGGCCTCGGACTGGGCCGAGGGCGGCGTCACTGGTGAGGTGAGACCCGCCGCCTTCGGCCGCGAGCCTGGCGCGCGCTCGGCGTCGACGTCCTGCACATCTCCAGCGGCGGCGGCAACGTCCCGGCCGAGATCCCGGTGGGCCCGGCTACCAGCCTGCCGCTGGCCGAGCAGGTCAACGGGCGGTCGCCGGCAGCGACGTCCCGGTGGTGGGCGTGGGCCCTCATCGAGGAGGCGCGCGCAGGAAGGGCGGCGACTCATCGCCGGGCAGGCCGACGCGATCGCCGTGGGCCGGGCACGCCCTGCGCGACTCCCTCACCAGCCGCTGCGCTGGGCGGCTACGGACCTGCGCGCGCTCCTGGGGACGAGGGCGGCCCATTCAGTACTGGCAAAGCGGCACCTGGCGCTGAGCAGAGCCCGCCACCCTCAGCCATTACTATCTCCTGGGAAGTCCTCAGTCGCATGCGACGTATCCATCCTCTGGAGGTAGATCTCGGGCAGCCATTATCGACGGCACCCAGCGCGCAAAAGGCACTCGCGTGGGACGTGTACTCCTCCCAGTGCCCGTGCCGCGATCTTCTTGACGTCGTGGCCAACAAGTGCAGCTCTGTGCCATCGGCGCACTGGCCGCCGTTGCGCTTCGGGAGCTGCAGCAGCGGCGCAGCTCAAGGGCATCTCGCCGAAGGTACCCCAGCCGCCACCGCCGCGCCGGCTGGAGGACCACAGGCTCGTGCACCGAGAGGTGATCCCGGAGGTTCCTCTTCACGTGGAGTACTCTCGACGGAGGTCGGCCCGAGCGCCGTCGAACCGGTATTCTCCGCACTTCGCGAATGGGCCGAGTCGATACGCGCAGCCGCGCTGACTCACACGTGAGGTCGATCAGGTCGTTGCGGCGTGAAGGCGGTCGCTATGACCCGGGAGTCGCCAATGCGCGCAGTTCGGCGGAACGCGCCTCGGTCCTCGACCTCGGACTTTGAGGGCGCAGCGGGGCCTACGGGCGCACCCACGAGGTCCCTGGGCATCCCGGACGCCATCACGGCCGGCGCACCGGCACTCCACTATCTTCTTGATAGTAGAGGTCATTGCGGGTAACCACTTTCTTCCTACTACGGTCTGGTGCCTTCCGTTGACGTGTGCACCTCCGTCGAGAACCTGGTACCGAGCCGATGAGCAGAGCGTAAGGAGCCCATCGATGCCCCCAAGCAGCCCCTGACACAGCGCATGGCGACCGCTGTCGTCACCGATCCGGAGGCTCGGTGGACGCCCTGGATGCCCTGATCGATGCCACCGTCCCCGCCCCGGCGGCCCTACCGGCCACGACATCCTCGTGGAGGTTAAGGCACTCGTCCGTCAACCCCGTTGACGTCAAAGTGCGCGCCGCTTCCTCAACCACGCCGCCGGCGGCGAGGAACGCATCCTGGGATGGGATGCAGCGCGGGAACGGTCATCGCGGTCGGTGAGCAGACCACTCTCTTCCAACCGGGCGATGACGTCTACTACGCCGGCACTGGAGCGTCCCGCTCCTCACGGACGGCTGGCAACTCGTGACGACGCATCGTCGGACCGAAGCCGAGTTCTCGCTGGGACTACGCGAGTGCCGCGGCGCTGCTGACCTCCCTCACCGCGTGGGAGGCGCTTTCGACAGCTCCGACTTGAGCAGGACTCCACAGGCACGATCCTCTGCTGCCAGAGCACAGCAGGTGGGATCCATGGTGGTCCGCCTGACCAGAGCCCTCACCGATGTCCTCCGGTCATCGCCACCGCCTCACGTGAGGAGTCCCGCGACCGTCCGGTCGCTGGGCGCCGACGCAGTGGTGGACCGCCACTGCCGAGGACCTTGCCCAGCAGATCCTCGCCATCGCACCGGATGGCGTCGACTATGTCTTCTTACCCGCAGAGCCGAGGGGCGCGCGCCGCGACCACGGTGGTTCGTCCTTTCGGGAGACTCGTCGCCACTCGATCGACGAGCGAGACCTGGACCTGTACGCGCCTTCCGGCGACGCAGGCTTACCTCCCCGGCACTGGGAGTTCATGTTCGCCCGGCCCAGGCTTTTACGGCTACGACCTCATCACCCAGCACCGCATCCTCTCCACCGTCGCCAGCGAGCTCGTCGACAGTGGAAAGTCCATCCAGGCACCTCGCGTCCCAGACGCTCACGCCTCGCAATGCTGCCCAGATACGTGGTGCCCACCGCCCTCATCGAGAGCGGGCGCACAGTGGGAAGATCGTCGTGACCGACGCCGGCTGGGTCGACCGAGATCGGGACCGAACCGGGCTTCGATCGCCGTGGCCGCGGTGGACCACCCGACGGCGTCGAGGTAGAGCCAGCGGCCGGCGCGCGGCGGAGTGAAGCGGGAGCGCTCGCGCAGGGCGTCGTCCACGCTCCCCCGCGCCCGTCGCCGGCAGGTGCGGTAGGTGGCGGTGAACTCCACGATGCCGACCGTCGTCCGCACCCGCCGTCGACGGTCTCGTGAATGGTCAGTCCCGTCCACCGGGTCCCGGGGGTGGCAGTAGATTTGCCCGGGCGGGTGCGCGGGTGCCGAGGTGCGGAAGAGGTGGTCCTCGTCGCCGACGACGAAGGCCGCCGCGCGAGCGCATGAGGGCCGGGGCCGTGGGCGCCGCACCGTCTGGAACGGCTCGCAGCACCGGGCGTGGGTTCCTCCGCTGCCGCAGGGGCAGGGGCGGCGCCGCACGCCCGCGGCGCGGATCGTGGCGAGTCGTTGGGCCTGCGACCCGCTCGCTCCCCCGCCATAGCGGGCTGCCGGTGGGCGTGCCACGCCCATGGGCGACCAAGGACCGTCCTTGTTGCCCGCACATCTCGCGGGCCGAGCGCATGCTCAGCAGGGGGCACGCCCACGTCGACCGCGGTGATACCGAGGCGGGTGGCGCGAGATAGGGGCGATGGTGGACCCGCAGGGCACGGCGTTGTTGGAGACGAACTCCTGGCTGGGCACGCCTGCGGCGTGCAGCAGCGTCGCCCAGGTCGCGGCTCCCACGGCGTCGGTGGCGTAGCGCTGCTGGGCGTTGATCTTGAGCAGGGGCCGTGGTTGATGAGCGGCTGGACGACCGGGTCGTGCAGGTGGGCGTGAGCGCGGGTGGACGCTGTGCCCGGCGTCGGCGCTCACGCCGCAGGTCGAGGCGGGCCAGGAGGGCATCGACGGCGCGTCGCCCTTGATCAGCCGCGGGCGGGCGCCGCAGCAGGGTCTTCGCTGAGGAAGGGCGCCGCCCACGGAGCGCGGTGTCCGAGGCCACGACCTCCTCGTGGTCGAAGGCGACCAGGATGACGGGTTCGGTGGGTTTAGCGACGACCGCGAGCGTCTCGAGTGCGGTAGCCCGGTCCGGCGTGGACGGAGAGAGGTTGTCCAGGCGGGAGTGAGGCCGGGAACGCTCTCCGTCCCGGCCGACCCGGGCCAGCGCCTGGGTGGGAGTGGGTGAGGACGTCGTGGCGCGGCGAGCTCGGCAGCCGCATCGATACCGACCATCTCGCAACAGGCAGGGCCTCGACCGCGTCGCGCGCGGCGTCGGGTCCGGCCAGCGACCACAGGGCGGCAGGTGGGTCTGGCGGTCCAGGTGGAGGTGTCGTTGACTGCTGCGGTCCAGGTGCGGGGCGACCTGGTGACACGCGGGCGATGGGGCCGGTGCGCACGAGGTGGACGTGGCGCCGTCGCGGGCTGGTCAGGCGCCCGGCCAGGCCCAGACTCGCGGTCGAGGAAGGAGGCGAGCAGACCGCCGTGGTGACCTCGGCGTTGATGAGCCTGCCAGCCGAGCGGGACGACGGGCGGCCGAGGGCTGAGCTTGACGAGGCCGGGAGCCGAGCAGCGGGCGCCGACGATGCTGCAGCCCGCTCGCGGGCAGTGTCTCGCGAGCGCGCCCAGGGCGGCGATGGCGCCGTCACGGATGACGTAGCGCGGCGCGGGAGCCCGTCCTCCCAGGAGACGGTCTCGTCGGCTGCGCGGGTGAAGCCGGTCATGTCCAGACGGCAGGCGGCCTCGGTGGCGGTAAGCGTGGTAGGAGAGACTGGGCGAGGCGGTGACGTGAAGCTCGACTGAGCGAATCGGTGTAGGCGTCGTCGTCGCGCGGGATCAGTGCCGGCGCCGGTGGTGGCAACGGCTGCACGGGCAGGTGTGCTGAGCGGCATCAGTCGCGACCCAGTCTTCCGCTGGCGCACCTCGCTCGACCGACCTTCGGCCGGAACCCACCACGAGGTAGGGCAGGAATCGGGCGTGAGCATCTCTCAGCCGGTCGTCCCGCCTGCCTCGTCCTCTCCCGTGCGCGCCCGTCCTGCTCGATGCCGACGGCGTTCTGCGCTCATCGGCACCCCCGTGGGACGAGGGCGCTGACCCGCGGCGGCGGACCCGCCTTCGCCCAGGCCGCGATCGATGGTAGAGACTGACGCCTGACAGGGGCGGAGACCCTCACCGAGCTGCTGGAGAGGGTGTATGACGAACCTGGGGCTGGACGCCGCGCATCGGACCTGCGGGAGATGTGGCACCGACACCCGACCCTCTGGCCTGGCGGCTGGTGCGGGACCTGCGCGAGGCGGGTTACACCACGGTCCTGGCCACCAATCAGCAGTGGGAGCGTCGGGCCTGGATGCGCGAGCAGCTGGGCTATGACGGCCTGTGCGACATCGACGGCTACTCCTGCACGCTGGGGGTGGCCGAGCCGGATGCCGCCTACTTCCACCGGCTGCTGGAGCGCGGGACTGGAGGCGGACCAGGCCCTGTTCGTCGATGACAGCGCCACCAACATCGCCGCCGCCCGCAGGTGGGCGTGCACTATCCACCACCCGGCCGACGCCGGCGGCGAGCTCCTGCCGCCAGGTCGCCCAGGCCCTGACGCTGGTCGCCTCTCGCAAGGATGAGCCCGGCGGGCCATCGTTCCTCCTTTCGGAACTTGCCCATCCGGCGCGCGCGGGGAAGACTCCCTCTGACAGGAGCGTTCACAGGGAAGGACACCTCATGGCAGGAACCGCGACGGATGACCGGGTCCCCGGGACCACCACCGCTGAAGGGGCTGCGTCCGCCGTCGAGTCCCCCCGTCGGTCCTCCGCCTCCACGGCCCGCCATTGCCCTGGAGATATCTCCTGCGCCTCATCACCGCGATCCACTCCATCCTGCCGGGCTTCGTGCGCAGCCGGATGCCGGTGACCTTCATCGGCTACGCGATCATCAACGCTCGGCCTTCTCCCTGACATGACCTGCCTGTGGGTGTCTACGACACTTCTACTGGTTCTACCCGGTGGCGGTCACGATCGGCTACGCCATCGCTGCCGTCTACTCCTTCCTGCTCAACCGGTGGCTGAACTTCCAGGCGCACGGGCACGTCGTCAAGCAGGGGGCGGGCTACATGGCCGGAGTCATCAGCCAGTACGTCATCTTCATCCTGGGCCCTGTCCTCGCTGCTGCACTGGTTCGGGGTCAACGCCGAGCTGGCGCGCGTCATCTCGGCCTGCTGCGAGGGCATCTACCTCTACGTGTTCATCCGGCTGTGGGTGTTCCGCGGGGTGCCGGAGCCCGAGCAGACGCACGAGCCCTCGGCCTCCCCGGCCGACGCCTGAGCACCCGCCGGAGGCGAGACGGCGAGGAGCCCTCGGCACTCACCAGAAGGCGCGAGTCGTCTCGGTGGGGCCTCGAGCTCGGTGAAGCCTGCATCGGTGACGCTGACGGGCCGCGTGACGGCCTCCCACTGCTCCCGAGCTGGGCACGACGACGCGTACCTGGTAGCCGTCGTCGGCCCAGGCCCGCCTCAGGAGGACGGCATGCGCTGCTCTCCCAGGCCAGCTGGGCGGCGTGGGCGCACTGGGCGGCCAGCCTTGCCCGAGGTCATCTCATGCAGAGGCGTGACCTCGATCGTCACGGAGAGCCCCGATGGATGCCGACGCCGCCTGAGCGCGATCTCCTCGGCCGCTCCCGTCCTTGGCGATGCGCGCGGTGATCTCGGCGGGCGGTGGGGGCAGCTCGTCACCGGCCGGGAGTGCCCTCCACCTGGGTCTTGGCCAGGCTCGGGCAGGGGCGCACCGGTCCGGGGACGAAGGCGCGCGCGGCAGCCGCCCCAGCCGGCCGGACCGTCCTGGGTGACGGTGACGCCGCCGATGTCCTGGACCTCATCCCAGCGCTTGCCCCGGCTCGGCGCACGAGCCTGCGGATGCGCCCGTCGCGCCAGTAGTCGACGGCCGGTTCAGCCGGTCCGCCGGAGGCGGAGGCGGCGAGGCCAGGAGGGAGACGACGGCGCGGGCGGCGGCCTCGGCGACGTCGATCCGCCGGGGCGGTGGACCTTGTCGTCAGCGCACGGCGATCTGCATGCCCCAGGGCACGGTGTGGTCCGGGTTTCCCGGACAGGGAGGGCAGAGGCGATGACGGTAAGAACGGCGATGCGGAGTGCGGCACGGTGGAGCCTACGGGGTCGTGATCGACCGCGTCGAGGCCCCGTCCGTGCCCGCCTCCCGACCGTCGGAGCCATGGGAGGGTCCGAGGAAAAGACCGACCCTTACTATTCCCCACCACTGGCGGATAAGCGACGTGCGAAGATCCTCCTGCGGCAGGAGAGGATTCTCGCGGCGAGTCGTTTAAGTTGCCACGCGCAACCACCTGTTCCGTCCGCTGTCCCCGGTTCTCCTGGCCCGGCACCGTCGGCCGTGCCGCCATCTCGCCCACGGACGTTCAACGGCGCAACCGTTCATGGCATCCTCGAACCCGCTGGTGCGCCACCCGCGGAGATCCCGCTGCTCATCGCCGCCGTCATCACCCACGATCCTGGGGTACATCGGCTGGGTCGGTGTGTCATCATCTGGCTGGCCTCCGTGCCCAAGCCGACCGGCGTGCGCCACGATCCGCAAACAGCTCATGGAGGGCGGGACCCCGTCACAGGTGATCCTGATCATCCCTCCTCCCTCTCTGGGTGGATCATCCGCGCCATCATGTACCCAGCTGCGGGCGAGCTCGGTGCAGATGTCTCCCACCCAGTTCCCGGAGGGGTACCGGATGGTCGTCGAGGCCGCCCAGGAGTTCGGGCTGCGCCGAGTCCCGGACGCCTACGTGGTGCTGGGCAATGGTCAGATCAACGCCTTCGCCTCCGGCCACGGCTTCCGACGCTTCGTGGCCGTCTACTCCGACCTGTTCGAGATCGGCGGGTCAGGCCCGCGACCCGAGGCGCTGCGCTTCATCATCGGCCACGAGGTCGGTCACCTCGCGGCCGGTCACGTCTCCTACATCCGTCTCATCTTCTCCCGGCTGGTCGCCTACGTCCCCTCCTGGGGCAGGCGTTCTCGCGGGCCCAGGAGTACACGGCGGACAACCACGGCTACGCATACGCCCCTGAGGGCGTCCCCGGAGCCATGGGAGTCCTCTCCGGCGGCAAGTACCTGGGGGCCGAGGTCAACACCCACGCCCTGGCTGATCGCGCCACCCGCGAGAAGGGTTTCTGGCTCCACCCTGAGCAACTGGCTCTCCAGTCACCCGATCAACACGTGGCGCGCTCACGCCCTGCGCGACCGCAGCCGGCCGGGACGGCTCATGTTCCGCCCGCCGGGTCCACCGCCTGGTTCCCGCCGTCGGCTCCCAGCGGCAGCGGGTGGTCCGACTCCTGGCCGACGCCGGGGCAGATGCGCTCCGTGCTGGACTCCACCTCCTCGAGCGTGCCCGGCGAGGAGCAGTTCGGTCGCTACCCGGGTGTGAGCTACGAGATCCCTCGCAATGAGCTGCGCTGGGCCTCCCCCGTTCCCGTTCCGGCGGGGACTGGGCCTCTTGGGCAGGCCACCTTCCGAGCGCGACCCCAGCACGACCGGCTCGCCCGGGCAGCACCAGCCCGGACCTTACGGTTACTCCCCATCAGTCGAGCCGCAGGGCGAGCCCATGGGAGATTCCGACACGGTCGCCTCCAACGCCCCTGCTCCGCAGTGGCGAGATGACGGGCCCGGCCAGGGGTGAGACCCGCTGGGGTCGAGGCGACCCCCGGGATCACGACAGCGCCGGTTGGCGAACAACTGCGTTCACCAACCGGCGCCGGACAGAGTTCAACGCAGGGGCAAAGGCGCTGGCCGCCGCCATGAAGGAATCCAGGGAGTCCCGTAGGTCCGCGGAGTTGTCGGCGACATGAATGGCCTGGCAACGGACGGCAAGATCATCGAGCTCGGCCAGGCGACGTCCCACGGACTCGACCACGCCGGAGGCAGCACCGGAGAGCTCTGCGGCGGTGGCGGGCAGCGCCGGGTCGCTCGACGCGGGAGGACCGGTCCACAGCATGAGGAGCTGGTTCGGAATCGTCATCATGCGGCTGGCCTCGCCGATGTAGGCGACCGCCTGGGCCGCGAGCGTGCTGTGGGCCTGAGCCTGACGCTCCATCTCGGCGATGCCGTCACGGAGCGACTCGATGAGGTCCGGGATGGCCTCCGCCGAGTACTGCGGGTCTCCGACACCGTCGATGAGCTCAACGGTGAACAGCGAGGTGATGGTGGCATGCAGACGGGCCAGGGCGATGCGGAAGCGGGTCCGGGCGCCATTGGAGTCGAGCTGGGCCAGGGTGTCGACGAGCCGTGCCACGAGGGGGCTGACCAGGCTCTGCATCTGGGTCCACAGGTCCAGCAGATCCGCCAGGGGCTTGACCCGAGGGTCAGAGCGGTCCAGGGCGGCGATGCGCTCAGCGCTCAGGCGGGGGTCCTCCAGGGGTTCGGGTCAGGCCCTTCCCCGCGGCCCTTGAGGGAGGCGGAGAACTCGGCGTAGCTGCTGACCGGACATCCACGAAAGTCGAGCCCGGCGGCGACGGTCGTCACCGCCTCGAGCATGACGTGCAGGTCCCCGGTGGCGCCGGGACGCTCCGGTATCCCATCGGAGAGCTCCTCACGACGCGCCACCTCCGCCGGCAGGGCTGCATTCTGGAACTCCTCGTGAGGAGGACAGGCCCGCCCCGGCCAGCAACTCGGCGATGCGGCCGAGGCCCTCCTCCGCCGCCGCCCGACGGTTGGCCCCGGCATCGATGGCCTGGTCCTCGATGGAGCGAGCGTCGCGGTAGATGGCGCAGGCGGTGTCGAACAGGGTCGGAGCACACCGGCCGGGTACGCACCGAGGTAGCCGCCGTCGGACAGTGGCGTGACGGTGGCGAAGACGTCGTACTCACTGCCGTCGGCGGCGAGGTTGCGCACGTAGGCGGCGAAGGGGCTGCCGGCCTTGAGGGTGTCCCACATGGCCTTGAAGGCGCCGCCGGGCATCTCCGGGTGACGGATGATGTTGTGCGGGGCGCCGGAGAGCTCGTCACGCCGGTAGCGAGAGGCTCAGTAGAGACGATGACATTGTTCGAGTGGCGGATGACGCCACGCGCGTCTGTGGTGGAGAAGAAGAGCTGGTCAACCCCCACCTCGTGGACGGCTCCGGTGACCTGCGGCATAGGCGACTACTCCTTGGAGAAATCGAGGGACGGCGTCATCCAGCATCCGGAGCCGGAAGACACCACCTTCCACCGTTGATTGACGGTTGGACGGGTGAACGATACACCGCATTTCCGGAACGAGACCTGAGAGGATTCAAAGCAGAGGGCCCGCCTATGCATTTAAAATACATAGAGATTAACGTCATTAACCCTCTTGGAAAAGCAAAGCACCCACCCAAAGGGAAGCAGAAGAAACCTCTCGAACGAGTTTCCAGGCGACTCTCAGGTACGTTGAAGCACTCCCCCAGAAGCAGTGGGTTACATAGGTCCTACCGCTGGACGGATCCGGTCGCGAGGGTTGGGGAGCCCAATGACCGATCGGCTTTCGAGGTCGCCCGGGTTGATAGGGAGCCCGACGTGAACCGCTCCAGCGAAGGAGGGTGAGTCCCCTCTGGAATATGGGATCCAGAGGCGATGCCACCCTCAACGACAGGGGCCTGTGGGGCTCGGACTTCTCCGAGCCCCACAGGCTACGTCGTTTTTCGACATCATTGTGTCGGTTTCTTCTCCACACTCCCCTCTATCGAATAAGGCGGGGAAGCAGACGGACACCGATCGCCATGACGACGAGCCCCACAAGGGTCTGAGCCACCACCGCAATCGGCGCCATCCCCATAGAATCGGGCAGTGCCAGAGCCAACGGCAGAACCACCAGCGAGTTACGGGTGGTCCCGGAGAAGGCGAGAGCCAGGCGCTCCTGACGTCCCTGGTGAGCCATGCGCCCGACGACGTCTCCCACAGCCGGCATAACGAGAGCGAAAGTCGCGAAGAGGGGAACAACCCGGGCGACGACGTCGGACCGGGAGGCGACATGGGGAACCTGGGATGCGACGACGAGCGCCAGGGTCGCCATCATGAGCGGAACCATGAGCGCCGTCGTCGCTGAAGCGAGCAGGGGCGGCGGGCCGGAACCGGGATGAAGCGCGCCCGCGTGAGGATCGATAGCCCCATGGGCGGTGCGATCATGAGGACGAAGGCCTGCGCGAAGGTTGCCGGCTGATACCACCGCCCTGAGGCCCCAGGTGAGCCGACGGCAAGGCCAGCCACAGTGGCAGAACGAGGGGCCTGGATGAGCATGAGAGCCGGAGAGGCCGCCGGGATAGCGCGACCATGCGCCGCCGTGCCAGACGGGTGAAGACCATGACGTAGTCGACGCAGAGGCGCCAGGGACTCCAGGAGGGTGCCGACCAGGAGCCCCGGCTCATCGGCCACCAGTCGGGACGAGAGCGGGGCCACCGCCGGCACCGCCAGAAGTTGACCACCAGAAGCGCCATCATGAACCGGGCGTCGGCGAAGGCGGCCGCAGGCGATGAGAGGGACACACGAGAAAGGTCGCGTACAGCAGCATGACCAGCACCGGGGCGATCGACTATCTCAAGAAGGCTGCGGGCTGCAGGGCAGCGGCCCCAGGACGGCGCCGGCCACGAGCGCACCCAGGTACGAGACCACCTGGTGGTGCTCCATCCACGCGACCACCGGGGCCTCTCGCCTGCGTCCTCCATGCCGGAACCGTATCGCGACCGGACGGGACAGTGACCGCTGCCGAGCGTCTACGCCTCCAGGGGTAGCCCGTCACCGGCCCGGTGTTGGGACACGCCAGCCCAGCGCCGGGGCGACGTGCTCGGCGAAGGCCTGGAGGATGTGGAGGTTGAAGTCGACGCCGAGCTGGCTGGGGATGGTGAGCATGACGGTGTCGGCGGCGTGGAGCGCCTCATCCTGGGTCGAGCTGCTCGATGAGGACATCGGGCTCCAGCGGCATAGGTGCCCGAAGGTCGACTGCGGGCCGTCGATGATGCCGATCTGGTCGTGGAGTCTCGCCGCGCAGGGCGAAGAACTTCGGTCGGTCTCGGAGACGATCGGGAAGATGGAGCGCGAGACGCTCACGCGCGGGGGGTCAGTCGTGGCCGGCCTCGCTTCCACGCCTCGCGGTACCGGCGGATCTGCTCGGCCTGAAGGTGGGAGAAGCCCTCACCGGTGGCCCCGGTCAGCGAGGTCGAGCTCACGAGGTTGAGGCCCTGGCGGGCGGTCCCACTCGGCGGTCTCCCGAGAGCCCGCGCCCCACCAAGGCGGCGGTCCACTCCGGGGGCGTGCGGCTCGATGCGCAGACGGACACCGCGCCGGCACCGGCGCGCCGTGCCGCCGCTGGTGTCGAGGTCCGCCTGCGGGACGCCCCGGACGGCATCGAGGAACTGAGCGGTGTGGGCGTGAGCGACCTCGGCTCCGCGCGGATCGGCGCCGCCGGCATATCCGAAGGTCTCCCAGCCGCGCAGAGCCTGCTCCAGCGAGCCGCGGGAGATGCCGATGGCGACTGCGCTGGTCGTGGTGAGCAGGTCGAGAGCGGCGACCTCCTCGGCCAGGTAGAGCGGGTTCTCG